>Ga0316206_1000411_pt1 | contig 60986 bp, 54 predicted proteins | sample 6monthpyrite_MG_FD_204942 | JGI IMG/M metagenome (GOLD analysis project Ga0316206, IMG submission 204942) | Microbial mat bacterial communities from mineral coupon in-situ incubated in ocean water Damariscotta River, Maine, United States -... | ecosystem: Environmental > Aquatic > Marine >...
CATAGTATGGTCCAATATGGTACTAGATTTCAAGGGGCGTCCATCTCATCACCCACTGTAGCAAAAAACCTGTATTCAATTTAAACCTTTGTTTTTACTAGCTACTTAGCATGTGTACCTTGAGACGCTTTTGAGAAATTTTGCTGAGAAGCTTTACCGACCTCTTAAATTCTAACAAGCTACAGATGACTAACAATATCCATTCGCTGGTGTGGAATACCGATGATATCAATTGTATTTTCATGAATGGTGTAGAAAATTAAATGCGTTCCTTCAGGAAAACAATAATAGTCTGTTTTAATATCATCTCGTTTTCTACCCGAATACGGTGACTTAGCCAAGCAATCAAAACGTGTAATTAACGATTGCAAATAACTATCAGCTTGAACCAGCCCCCACTCCTCATAAGTGTAAAACCATATTTCTTCCAGGTCATTTTGAGCGAGCTCTCTAAGCGTATAAGCGGCCACTACTTTTTAACGTGCTTCTTATGTAATTTTGATATGAATTTATTACCATCAAAGTCATCAATGGCTGCACTATCTTCACCTGCCCGCAGCTTCGCTCTAAGTACGCTCAGCTTTGTTTCATCTTCCTCAAGTTTACGCAATCCCGCCCTCACCACTTCGCTAACAGACTGAAAACGCCCTTCATCTATTTTAGACGTAACAAACTCATCAAAATGCTCACCTAATGTAACTGATGTATTTCTAGCCATGTTTATACCCTCTCAAAAGCACTTGTATTAAATATTAATACAACAGCGATTTAAAGACAAATACTAGTACAAAAATCCAGACCTATGGAAGTAAAAACAGGCAAAAAAAAACCGCATAGCTCAGAGAGTTATGCGGTTTTTGCAATGTGGATTGCTACACACTTCGATATGGTGCCCAGGGCCGGAATCGAACCGGCACGCCCGTGAAGGCGAGGGATTTTAAGTCCCTTGCGTCTACCAATTTCGCCACCTGGGCAGGTGGTCTTACATTATTAGCTTTTTATCGTATAAACACGACTCACTCAGCCAGTCTTCGAGCGATTTAAAATGGAGGCGGGTCCCGGAGTCGAACCGAGGTAGATGGATTTGCAATCCACTGCATAGCCACTTTGCTAACCCGCCTTGTTCTGTCACAAACAAAAAAACCTCGTCTGGCGAGGTTTTGATGCGCATTGATCAGCATGCCATCTCTGAACAATTAAATTTGGAGCGGGTGATGAGGATCGAACTCACGACATTCTCGTTGGCAACGAGATGCTCTACCGCTGAGCTACACCCGCCTGGTCTGTTCGGCTATTGCCTTAACAGAGGGCGCTATTATAGAGATCACAGGCTTTTGGTCAAGTGGTAATTTCGATTAATTGTAATATTTTTCAGTGACATAGTGGTTGACTTTTTATTAGCTTTAATAAACATCCCCTTAGAAAAAGAGGGATGAGGAGGATTTAAAATATTTGGATTTTTAACACTGTAAATATTGGGTGGTAATCTGGTGTTTTTTAAATCTCCCCGTCACTTAGTCTAATGATCAAATTAAGTCTGATAGTGCTTACTTTGATATGCATTCCCTCTTTTTCTAAGAGGGGAGCTGACAGATAAGTACTGTTAAGTCACTGGATAGCTGATAGAAGGATAGCGTCTGGTTACGCTCTTTGCCTTTACTGGCCAGGCGAGGGCTAAAAATTACGCATCATGCACTTTCATTGCCTTCCAGCCTGCACGCATATAATCCATCATAGACACAATCGTCAGTATCACTGCCACCACCAGCAGTACTATGCCTATGCTATATGTGGGTAATCCGTACCAGTCATCTCGGTGCAACAGAAACCCCAGGGCAAACATCTGCACGAAGGTTTTGTATTTGCCCAGCATGGAAACCGCTACATCATCGCGCTTACCCTGGGATGCCATCCATTCCCTGAGGGCTGAAATGACGATTTCACGACCGATAATAATACAGGTGCCGATTACGATAATGACGTCCTGATGCGCCGAGGCTAGCAGTATTAGCGCCACAGCCACAATGAGCTTATCTGCCACCGGGTCCATAAAGGCACCGAAGGCGGAGGTTTGATTAAGCTTTCTGGCAAAGTAGCCATCAAACCAGTCGGTGACGCAGGCCAGCCCGTAAAGCCATGCGGAGGCAGGCCTGGCCCAGTCATAGGGCAGATAAAACAGAATGACAATAATCGGAATGAACGCGATTCGGGTCAAGGTCAGGCTATTGGGTAAATTGAGTTTCATTAGTATTCTGTATTCTGGCTACTTTAAATTAGTGTGACAAAATTAAGTCTATTCCGCGCGCAGCACATCATAAATGATTTGCGCTAAATTTCTACTGATACCCGGCACTTTTGTTAAATCTTCTACCCCCGCCTGCTTTACCCCCTGCAAACCACCAAAATGTTTGATGATGCTTTGCCGGCGTTTCGGGCCTAACCCTGTAATGGCTTCCAGTGGTGAAGTTCTGCGCGTCTTTTCCCTTTTCGCCCGGTGTCCACTAATGGCAAAACGGTGGGCTTCGTCCCGCACATTTAATATCAGGTGAAAAGCGATGGAGTCTTCTGGTAAATATAAATCCTGGCGTCCGTCGCTAAACACCAGTTTTTCCAGACCCGCCTTGCGCCCTTCCCCCTTGGCAACGCCAATCAGTTGCACTTGATCTATCTGTAGTTGATCCATCACCTCCACCGCCTGCCTGAGCTGGCCTTTGCCGCCGTCGATAAACAGGATATCCGGCATTTTTGCATCGTCATTTGTGGATTTTTTGAGCCGCGAATAGCGCCGCTGTATTGCCTGACGCATCGCCGCGTAATCATCTCCAGGTTCAATACCTTCAATATTAAAGCGCCGGTAATCCTGTTTGTAGGCACCCTCCAGCGTAAACACCACGCAGGATGCCACAGTCGCCTCCCCCATGGTGTGACTGATATCGAAACATTCCAGTCGTGTCGGCAACTCATCAAGCTGTAAAATTTTTTGCAGGGCTTCAAAGCGTTTTAACATGCCGGTGCGGGAGTTCATTCTGGCTTTAAGCGCAATTTGCGCATTGTTTAACGCCATGCTCACCCAGCGTGCCCGCTCAGATCTCACCTGATGGGTTAAGCGAATTTTATGCCCCACCCGCTCACTAATGGCCTGTTGCATATCATCCATTTCCTGCAGCGGATGGCTTAAAATAATTTCACGGGTTTGCTGCTGTGCGCCCTGCTGCTGTAAATAATATTGTGAGATAAAATTCTCCAGCACGTCAGTTTCACTTAAGGCCTCCGGCAGTTTCGGAAAATAACTGCGGTTGCCCAGATTACGCCCTTCGCGAATAAAAAATACCTGTATGCAGGCCTGTGCGCCATTGCAATAACAGGCGACAATATCCACATCCCGATCATCGCCGGAAATATACTGTTTCTCCACCACCTTTTGCAGCATGCGAATCTGGTCGCGACACACCATGGCTTTTTCAAAATCGAGTTTTACTGAGGCGGCTTCCATTTGCACCACAAGATCTTCTATCAACTGGTTACTTTTACCTTCTAAAAACATCAGCGCATGATTAATGTCCGCCTGATATTTATTCTCACTGATGTAACCTACGCAGGGAGCGGTGCAACGTTTAATCTGATATTGCAAACAGGGCCGTGAGCGATTTTTAAAATAGCTATCATCGCACTGACGAATTTTAAATAATTTATGAATAAACTGCAGGCTATCGCGCACGGCGCCGGCACTGGGAAACGGCCCTAAATATTTTCCTTTTTTTCGTTTGGCACCCCGGTGCACAACAATTTGTGGATAGGTATCCTGACTCGATACATAAATATACGGATAAGATTTATCATCACGCAATAAAATATTATAGGGTGGCTGATGCGCTTTTATTAAATTTGATTCGAGCAATAACGCCTCACTTTCGGTGTGGGTTAATGTCACTTCGACCTGTTGAATTTTACTGACTAACGCCTGGGTTTTTATCGACAGGCCGGTTTTTCTAAAATAACTCGAAAGACGATTTTTGAGATTTTTAGCCTTGCCCACATACAACAAATTTTGCTGTACATCATACATGCGATAAACGCCCGCCCGGCTGGAAACGTTTTTTAGAAAGTGTTCAGCATCGAAGGTTATTTCTGTAGATAGCTCGGTCATAAAAAACAGTGTGGTTGAAAAAGGTTAAGTGAAAAGGCTTATCATAACCCAGCCAGAATTAAGCAGATACCGGTGAATATTTTTGTAGCCGTTTGCATGAAATGTAATTCTGCTAATTGCCCAGAATGATTGTCCAGAATGATTGCCAACAACATAATAAATGTTCCACGGCCCGTCATTAGCATTAAAAACAGCCCCCAAAACCCTGCAACTTTAAAAGATAATTTGATTTACAAATACGTCATAACTTATTGTTTTTAATAAATAAGCCGGACTAAATTGGTCAACATTCATATCAATAAAACAAAAACACCCGCAATAAACGGGGGTTTTACAGGTATATTATAACTTTTACTTAGCCAACAACAAACAAGTCACTTTCAAAAAACATAATAAGTGTTTGTTTTTATTACTGATCGGGTTCAAGCAGACCGTGCTTAATGGCCAGGTGCATCATCTCTACATCATTTGAAACATCGAGTTTTTCATGCAGGCGTTTTCGATAGGTGCTGATGGTTTTCGGGCTCAGGGAAAGCTGTTCCGATATGGCATTTGTGCGCATGCCCTGGCTTATCATTATCAGCACCTGAAGTTCGCGCTGAGACAAAACATCGATTAAAGACTCTTCACCGGGCAACATGGAAAGTGCCAGTTGCTGGGCAATCGTCGGCGCAATATAGCGTTGCCCCGCGTTAACTTTTTGAATAGCTTCCACCATTTCTTCAACCGGACAACCCTTGGTTAAATAACCGACAGCGCCGGCTTCGAGTAATCGTTTTGGAAGCGGCCCTTCGCTGTGCACTGTTAGCACAATGACTTTTGATTCCGGGTGAGTTTTACTTAAACGTGAAGTGGCTTCAAAACCGCCGATGCCGGGCATATTAATGTCCATTAAAATCACATCGGGTTTTACCTTGCGAACTTTTTCTAATGCGAGCTCGCCACTGTTTGCTTCATCGACCACTTCAATCCCTGCCTGGTCTTCCAGTAACCGTCTTAATCCGTATCTAATCAAATCATGGTCATCGACCAGCATGACTCTTATTTTAGCCACTGTTTCGTCCTTTTTCATTTTTGTCATTCATATTATAACACCTACACAAACATTGACATAAATTGCCACAGTTGAAATTGTATCTTCTGTCCTTGGGTAAATTAGAAAGCGATAACCAACTGTCTAGCAGACTGTGTTTGACGATCTAAAAACTCACCAGTTTTTGTAAGGTTGTTTAATTAAATTAACATTATAATATCGCGGGTCTTGCGTGACCTCTTTACCAAGCCATTCGGGTTTATCAAAAGCCTCCATCTCATCACTCAGTTCAATTTCCGCCACCACCAGTCCTTGATTATCCCCGTAAAATTCATCTATCTCCCACTTATGTTTGCCCTGCTCTACTATATAGCGCGTTTTGTCTACCTGTGGCTGGTTGCAGAGCTGGTCTAGCATTTCCTCCGCTTCATGCAGCGGAATTTCATATTCATACTCCATCCTGCGCATGGTTAATGTCGCGCTTTTGATATTGATATTGGCTATATCTCCCTGCACTCTGATGCGCACAGACGCTTTACTAATTTCCCCCATATAACCCTGACGAATTCGATGGGAATATTTTACAAGTTCACGCCAGTTATTATTAACGAGTAAAAACTTGCGCTCTATTTCTATGGGCATAATTGTCTCTGTTTCATTTTGTTTAAACGGTTAATGGTGTTATCTTCTTACGTGTAAGCAATGGATACAATAAAAATAATATGCACAGCGATTTTAATCTGGACTCTAATTTAATTTACCTTAACCATGCGGCGGTTGCCCCCTGGCCCGTGCGTACGGTTGAAGCGGTGAAACAGTTTGCTATTGAAAATGGCGAAGTGGGATCCAGTCGCTATTTAGAGTGGTTAAAGGTTGAACAGCAACTCAAACAAAATATTGCCACGCTTATCAATGCTCAATCAGCTGATGAAATTGCTCTACTTAAAAACACCTCTGAAGGCCTGTCGATCATTGCCCGGGGCATTCAATGGCAGCCTGGGGATAATATTGTTATCTGCAATGAAGAATTCCCCTCCAATTTTATTGTCTGGGATGCTTTACATACCCTGGAGATCGACAAGGGGATTGAGCTACGTATTGCTAATATTACTGGCAGCGAGTACCCGGAAAAGGCCATTATTGAACTAATGGATGCGAATACCCGTTTATTAAGTGTTAGTGCTGTGCAGTATGCCTCGGGTCTGCGCATGAACCTTGAATTACTCGGCAAGGCTTGCAAATCGTATCATGCTTTATATTGTGTGGATGCGATTCAGCAGATAGGCGCCCTGCAATTTGATGTACAGGCAATGGATGCGGATTTTGTGATTGCTGATGGCCACAAATGGATGCTTGGCCCTGAGGGGCTGGCAATGTTTTACTGCAAACAGTCAAGCATGGATGCATTACAGCTTCAACAATTTGGCTGGCACATGGTTGAAGACCTGTCTAACTTCGACAATATGCACCACTGGCAGCCCGCCAGTAGCGCACGGCGTTTTGAATGCGGCAGCCCAAATACCGTAGGGACTCACGCGTTAAATGCCAGCATCAGCCTGCTGCTTGAACGGGGCATGCGCCGCATTGAAGACGCAGTGCTTGCTAATGTGCAGGCACTTATAAAACTATTTTCAGATTTAACGGATATTGTCATCTTAAGCCCCACTGATATGAATCGTCACGGGGGAATATTTACCTTTAGTAAAAACAATACCGACCATGAGCTACTGTATCAAAATCTGGTTAAAAAAGGTGTGGTTTGTGCGTTACGTGGTGGGGGTATCCGTTTATCACCGCACTATTATAATCAGCAAACCGAATTTGAAAAACTGTTTGAATACGTTAATGATTTTAGCGTTTAGCTGAAGTAGTCCCCGTTAAGAAAAGACACATAAGCCAGGTGGGTAGGAGAGTGGCCAGGCTGATGGGCAGGATGATAGGCTGCATAGCAGGTAAAACGACTTAAATTTGACTAAACTCATAGATATAATCATTGTCTACTCTATCTATATATAACGGCATAACAAGAATTGCTGGGAGCACTTACACTGAATATTTTCAGTAAAATACAAAATTCAATCTGGGATAAAATTGTTGGTTGGCTAAGCGCTAATCACGAAGACAGCAGTATGCCTATGTCAGACTTCGACCGGCTACGTTACGAGATACGTCCCGGTGATGTTATTTTAGTTGAGGGGCGCTCACCGATCAGCGAAATAATAAAAACTATCACCCTCAGTAGCTGGACCCATTCAGCTATTTATATTGGCCGCCTGCATAATATTGACGACCCGATGCTACGCCAGTTTATCCAGAAATTTTATCAGGGTGAAATGGATGACCAGCTCATTATTGAATCACAATTAGGTGTCGGAACCATTGTAGATAATATCAGCAAGTACAGGGATGACCACCTGCGCATTTGCCGACCCACCAGCATTACCCGCCATGATTCTCAGAAGGTCATTGCCTACTCAATTAATCGACTTGGCACGAATTACAATGTACGACAGGTTTTTGATCTTGCACGGTTTTTATTTCCCTATGGTTTATTGCCAAGGCGCTGGCGCTCGAGTTTATTTGAACACAACGCGGGCACACCAACCCACATGGTATGCTCAACGATGATGGCGGAAGCTTTTGCGTCGGTGCACTACCCGATATTACCCGTGCTACACCGTAATGATGATGGCGAACTAATAATGTATAAACGTAATACCCGTTTAATCACGCCGAAGGATTTTGATTATTCACCGTATTTTGATGTAATTAAATACCCGATACTCGACTTTAATGAACTAGCGATATATCAAAGAATGCCCTGGGGAAAAGATGGTATTGTGTTAAACGATGAGCACGATTTAAGTATGGCTGCGCCGAAATCGGTGAGGAATACGGTTGAACAGAAATTAAACCCGGCGTCTGATTCCCCGGATACAAATTCACAGGATACAAATACGATGCAAACAGATACCGCTGATTTGAATTCTGAAGACGCGTTATCTGAATCAGTGGAAGTTGAAAGCGTGAAGGACAGTTCGGTTTAAAAATTTATTATTTTTTAACTTTACTGTCTAATTAACAGGTGTTGAAATTCAGTAATCGCTTGATCTATCAAGTTATTACTTAGTAATGTTTCAGATAAAACATGAGAATTCAACGCAACAAAATCGTCATCTCCGAATGCCCATGTATATTTCATTGGTCGGAGATCTAGTGACCTTAAACGCTGTAAAGTAACTGGATTCCTGCCGGTGCAGGAATGACATAAAAAAGTTAACCATAAACAACAATAATACGGAAAAACTATGATCCACTTTTTTAGGAGATCGACATGATTACCTGGCTACTGATTTTTATCCTTACTATAGGTACTGCGGCCTATCTCAGATTACCCCAAACAATCTGGAGTGGCGCACTGGGGCTGCTATTATTTTTATTTAGTATTTCCGGTGTTGCGGGTCTATCAACATTGTTTATTATCTGGGCTTTATTTCTAGCGATTGTCGTGCCACTTAATATACCGCAATTTCGTCAGAAATATATTTCCGAACCCACGCTCGAATTCATGCGCAGTTCCATGCCGAGCATTTCAAAAACCGAACAGGAAGCACTTGATGCGGGAAAAACCTGGTGGGAAGTGGATTTATTTAGTGGCAACCCCGACTACTCAAAAATTCGCGACCTACCCCCGTCAAAATTAACTGACGAAGAACAGGCGTTTATTGATGGCCCAGTAGAAGAACTGTGCGCCATGCTCGATGACTGGAAAATTAATCAGGTTGATTACGACTTACCCAAACCTGTGTGGAATTTTTTAAAGCAAAATAAATTCTTCGCCATGATTATTCCTAAATCTTACGGAGGTCTGGAATTTTCTGCACTGGGTCATTCCAGCGTGGTAATGAAAATTGCCGGACGCAGTATTTCCGCTGCGGTAACCGTAATGGTACCCAACTCTTTAGGCCCCGGCGAATTATTAATGCACTACGGCACCGAGGAGCAAAAAGATTATTATCTACCACGGTTATCCAGCGGCGATGAAATTCCCTGCTTTGCTTTAACCGGTCCGGAAAATGGTAGTGATGCGGGGGCAATGCCCGACACCGGTATCGTTTGTCGTGAACCGTTTGAAGGCAAGGAAGATGTTTTAGGCATTCGTTTAAACTGGGATAAACGTTACATCACTCTCGGCCCGGTTGCGACGGTTTTAGGCCTGGCCTTTAAACTTTATGATCCGGATAACTTAATTGGAAATGAAACCGATATCGGCATTACCCTCGCGCTAATTAAAACCGATGTTGAAGGCATTGATATCGGCAAGCGCCACTTCACGGCTAACCATATGTTTATGAATGGCCCGAACCGGGGTAAAGATGTTTTTATTCCGCTTGACTGGGTTATCGGTGGTGAAAAATATGTTGGCCAGGGCTGGATGATGTTAATGAATTGCCTGTCGGAAGGTCGCGCGGTTTCCCTGCCCGCACTGAGTACCGGCGCAGGTAAATACATCGCTCGTTACACCGGTGCGTATTCGCGCATTCGTAAACAGTTTAAAATCCCCATTGGTTATTTTGAAGGCGTTGAAGAAGCCCTCGCCGCTATTGCCGGTAATTCATATATTATGAATGCAACCCGCGAGTTAACGCTGAGCGGACTGGACACAGGTGAAAACCCATCGGTGATTTCCGGCATCGTTAAATATCAGATGACCGAACGTATGCGTATAATCGTTAACCATGCAATGGATGTACACGGTGGCCACGGGATTTGTCTCGGTCCGAAAAACTTTTTAGGGCGTGCCTATCAGGGTATCCCCATTAGTATTACGGTTGAAGGTGCTAATATTTTAACCCGCACCATGATCGTGTTTGGACAGGGCGTGTTACGTTCACATCCATTTTTATTAAAAGAAGTTGAAGCGGTTAATCATCCGGATCACGATACCTCTATTCATTTATTCGATGATGCACTTTTCAGACACGTGGGCTTTGTGATCAGTAATTTTTTCCGTTCACTGTGGCTTGGTTTAACCGGCGCACGTTTTGTTAGCGCTCCGGGCAAAGGTAAGGTCAAACGTTATTACCAGCAACTGACCCGTATGAGTTCCGCTTTTGCATTATTATCCGACGCCTGTGTTTTAACGTTAGCTGGCTCGTTAAAACGTAAAGAAAAAATTTCTGGCAGACTGGCGGATGCTTTGTCGAATATGTATATTATTACGGCCGTACTAAAACACTACGAAGATCAGGGTTACCAACAGAATGATTTGCCATTACTTGAATGGGCCTGTGAAGATTCATTATATAATGTACAGGAAGCCATGAAATCAGTGATGCGAAACTTTCCTATTCCAATTATTGGGAAAATTTTAAACATGGTGATTTTTCCATTAACCAAACCCTATGGTGGCGCAAACGATAAACTCGGTCATAAAATTTCCCGTTTGCTACTCGAGCCGTCCTCCACACGGGACCGCCTGACCCAGGGTATATATTTAACTGAAGATCCGGATGATGCCATGGGACGCTTGGAATACGCATTAAAAATGGTAATCGATGCGGAAGATGCGGAAAGAAAATTACGTGATGCAATTCGTATCGGTTTGGTCACCGCACAAGATTACCCACTGGCGGTAGCGGATGCCATTTCACAAAACATTATTGACCAGACAGAAGCGGATAAAATTTTAGCCGCACATGAAGCCACACTCAATGCAACCAGTGTAGATGAATTTAGCCCTAAAGGATGGAAACCTCAATGAGCCCACAAGAAATCAAAACACGTGATGTTTTTATAGTTGACGGTAAACGCACACCGTTTTTAAAAGCCAAAGGAAAACCTGGGCCATTTTTAGCCTCGGACCTTGCAGTTGCCGCGGCACGCCCGTTACTATTACAGAATAATTTTGACCCGGCAGAGCTTGACGAAGTTATTGTAGGCTGTGTTATGCCCACCGCTGATGAAGCGAATATTGCGCGAGTAATTGCATTGCGTTTAGGTATTCCTCAAGAAGTACCTGCGTGGACAGTGCAACGTAATTGCGCTTCGGGCATGCAGGCTCTGGACTGCGCTTTTCAAAACATACAACACGGAAAAGCCGATTTGATTCTTGCCGGCGGCACTGAAGCTATGAGTCGTGCGCCAATTTTACATAATGACTCAATGGTAAACTGGTTAAGCTCGTTTATGGCTGCCAGAAAACTTAGCCATAAACTGTCTGCCTTTACACAACTTCGCCCGGCACATTTAAAACCCATTATTGCACTGGTACGCGGATTGAGTGATCCCATTGTCGGCTTATCCATGGGCCAGACCACCGAAGAAATTGCTTATCGATTTGGCATTAGTCGCGAGCAAATGGATGAATTTTCTGTTACCAGCCATCAAAGATTAGCCGCCGCAACCGACAATGGCAACTTAGATGAAATAGAAGCGGTATATGATAATGCCGGTGCATTTTTTGATTTTGATGACGGCATTCGTCGCGATTCATCGATGCCGAACCTGGCAAAACTAAAACCCTACTTCGATCGCATCTATGGCAAGGTCACTCCGGGGAACAGTGCGCAGGTAACGGACGGAGCGGCTATGTTATTACTTGCCTCCGAGGACGCGGTTAAAAAACATAAGCTATCTGTATTGGCGAAGATCACTGATTCTGAATGGGCCGGTTGCGACCCAAGCCAGATGGGTTTAGGTCCGGCACATGCGATGGCGCCGATTATGCAGCGCAATCAGTTAAACATTACGGATGTAGATAACTGGGAAATTAATGAAGCCTTTGCGGGGCAGGTTTTAGGTTGTCTGGAAGCCTGGAAAAGCGCCGACTATTGTAAAAATGATTTAGGCCTTGAAGATGCACTGGGAGAAATCCCCCACGACAAGCTCAATATTGATGGCGGTGGCGTAAGTTTAGGTCATCCGGTGGGTGCCAGTGGTGCACGAATTGTTTTGCATCTTGCGAACACCTTGAAACGTAATAAAGGTAAGCGCGGCATCGCCAGTTTATGTATTGGTGGTGGTCAGGGTGGTGCAATGATGGTTGAAGCGCCCTAGCGACTATTGTATTAGGTGACTATTATAATTAGTGACTACAAAAATTACTGATTTATTATAAACACCAAAAATAACGTCATACCTGCGCAGGAGTGACAAATTATTTATTACCCGCGCGTAATATTTTTTAACTAAAATAAAATATTCAACAGGAAAAAAGAATGTCATACAAAAACTGGAAAATCGAAATCGACGATGAAGACATTTGCTGGTTACATCTGGATGTAGCCAAATCAAGTACCAATATTTTACGCAGCGATGTACTCGATGAACTCGATGACATTATTAATGATCTAGCCCAATCTTTACCTGCAGGTATTATTTTTGTCAGTGATAAAAGCAATGGTTTTATTGCCGGTGCGGATATTAATGAATTTACAAAAATCACCACCGAAGAGCAGGCGCGGGAAATGCTGGTACGTGGCCACACGATTATGAATAAAATCGAAAGCCTTCCCTGCACCACAGTTGCCATGATCGATGGTTTTTGCTTAGGCGGCGGAATGGAATTAGCACTGGCCTGCACCTATCGAGTGATGTGTGATAACAAATCCACCCGCGTTGGTTTACCCGAAGTGAAGCTGGGCATTCACCCTGGCTATGGTGGCACGGTACGCAGCATTCAAAGAGCCGGACCAGTGGCTGCCATGAACGCCATGTTAACCGGACGTTTATTACAGGGCCGCGCTGCCAAGCGTATGGGACTGGTTGATGAACTCGTACCCAGACGCCAGCTAAAGCGAGCCGCTCGCCACTTTGTTATTAACCGACCCGCGATCAAAGAATTATCTTTAAAAGATAAAATAATGAACCACGCACTGGTGCGTCCGTTTATTGCCAGTCAGATGCGCAAACAGGTCGCAAAAAAAGCCAGTAAACAACACTACCCTGCCCCTTATCAATTAATTGACCTGTGGCAAAGCCACATGGACAACCCGCAGCGTATGCTGGAAAAAGAAATAGATTCGGTTGCCAGCCTGGTGACCAATGACACTGCAAAAAATCTGGTGCGAGTGTTCTTTTTACAGGAGGAATTAAAAACCCAGGGCAATAAAAAAGATTTTATCCCCAACCATATTCATGTTATTGGTGGTGGTGTAATGGGTGGCGACATTGCAGCCTGGTGTGCATTACGTGGTTTCAGGGTAACGGTGCAGGATCAAAAACCCGAAGCACTTGCGGGCACCATGAAACGCTCCATGCACATGTTTAAAAAGAAATTTAAAAAAGATAAACGTTCAATTAGAGAAGCAATGGACCGTTTAATTCCTGATACCAGTGGTATGGGTGTAGCGCATGCAGATTTAATTATTGAAGCGATTTTTGAAGATAAAGACGTCAAACAAAGCTTATACAAAGACATTGAACCACGCATGAAAAAAACCGCAATACTGGCCACCAATACTTCCAGCATTCCGCTCGAAGAACTGGCAACCTGTTTAAAGAAACCTGAACGTCTGGTCGGCATTCACTTCTTTAATCCGGTGGCATTAATGCCACTCGTAGAAATAGTGCGCGGCGAAAATACCAGTGACGCCACCATGAAAAAATCACTGGCCTTTGGCAGACAAATAGACAAGTTACCATTACCGGTTAAAAGCTCACCGGGCTTTCTGGTTAACCGCATACTCATGCCTTATTTAATGGAAGCGGTTGAAATGGTAGGCGAAGGTATAGCGCCGGAAATGATTGACAAAGCCGCATTAAAATTTGGTATGCCCATGGGCCCCATTGAGTTAGCCGACACGGTAGGATTAGATGTTTGCAAATCCGTTGCCACGATTTTATCCGGTGGCGAAACAATAGAGCTACCCACTAAAATGGCCAGTATGGTAGACAATGGCAGGCTCGGTAAAAAAACCGGTGAAGGTTTTTACAAATGGAGCAAAGGCCGTCCGATAAAAGACAAAAAAGCCAGTTATGGAAATCTGTCGGAATTACAGGACAGAATGGTGATGCGCTTTTTAAATGAAGCGACTGCCTGTAAACGTGAAGGTGTAGCTGAAGGAGACGAACTGATTGATGCGGGGATTATTTTCGGCACCGGCTTTGCGCCCTTCAGAGGTGGCCCACTGCATTATATTCATGAACAGGGTGTTGCTGAATTAAAGCAGCGCTTAGATGAACTTAAGGATCGTTATGGCGACCGCTTTAAAGCGGATGAGGCATGGGAAAACTTGTAGCGCTCACTGTGCAACAATAAACTCAGAATATAATGCGTTGATTGCAAAATAATATTTCAACCTGTCTCCCGAACACTTATGTCGGGAGACAGGTGACTCTATTCATCTGCCGTTACTACGGTAGCCATTTGATTATAAAAAATCACCTAGCGAGACAACTGACAAATATCAATTCTTTTTAAAGTCTTATCCTGTAAATTCATTTCACATCGCGTACTTATATAAAAATATATTATTCAAAGCAGGTAATCTTCAATGAACAAAACCAGTATTTCCATCATCCTGATACTTTTATTAATTATTGCCGGTGGTGCTTATAAGTTTATTGTGCAGGGAAATACAGGCGAGAGCAGCGATGGAAGAATATCAATATACTTAAATTCAGGTGAAAGAGATCTGGTGCTGGCGGAAATGCGCGCCTTTCTAATCAGCGTTCAACAAATTAACAGTGCCATCGCTGAAGACAATATGAAACTTGTTTCTGAATCTGCACGAAAAGTGGGTAAGGCGGCACAGGGTGAAGTTCCCGCATCATTGGTCGGCAAACTCCCCCTGCCGTTTAAAAAACTCGGCTTTGATACCCATACAAAGTTTGATCAGTTAGCAATGGATACGGATGATCTTGGAGATGCTAACCATGCGCTATCCCAGTTAGCCACACTGATGCAGAACTGTGTTGCCTGCCATGAAACCTATCGGATTGATTTAGAAAGTCCGTAGATCGATCGATGGATCTGCCTCATGCTGGCTCCACTTCACCTTCATTCAGCCCACAGGTTGTGTATTTTTTCATTAATCTCTGAGAATACGCGCCATTACTTTCAAGGGTGCTATTCTCGCTGAAAATAGAATTAACACATCGGTTAATTCTAATATCACTTTAGACTTTACAGTTTTGATCTTAATGTCGGTGTGGTTTACACTTTCGTTCAACTATTGTGATCCATAAAGGCAGCTATTCTTAAACCTTTCCCTATAAGCAACTGTAAATATGTGTATTTTTTAATACTGGTGCACTTTGTGCTAAATATTAAGGTGATACTGTAAATGTAAAAGATCCTGCTGTGGTGTTGTGGATTCTGACCGAACTAAATAATATCCATGATTAAAGGATACCATATGTTAAAAATTAGCCTGCTTTTCGCAAACACATCTCTCTTATTAAGCCTGATCATCGTTTCACAAAATGCGTCTGCAGCGCCTGTGGATATAAATACCCTGTATGTGGACAATGCCAGTGCCACGCTTAGTGTTAGCGGCCTTGACCCCTATGCCGCATCATCCGGCATATCACCACCGGCAGAAATTATGATGGGGGATTTTCAAAGCTCTATCATGACCATCAGCTCAGATGATTTTTCCTTAAATATTTATTCAACTGATCTGTATGGCGCGCCTGCACCTTCTGGTTATGTGGATGGCACTGCTATCGACGTAGATTTTTCAAGTTTGCGCGGTGATCTTAACTATGCTGGCAAGAACTACGACTTTGAACTCTGGCCATTAACAACAACGCTGGATTATGGCACTTACAATTCAGGTAACAATGCATTTGATATTGGCTGGACGGATAATTTTGTTATTAATATTATACCCCCCAGTAGCACAGCTATCAGCCTGGATGTGAGTTTACAGGGTTATTTAACCACTGTACCTCTACCAGCTGCTTTATGGTTATTTGCTTCCGGCTTCATCGCCCTGTTTGGTTTTACACACAGCAAACGTAGAAAACACTAGATACAGTATATAAGCCCGGGCATCTTTAGAATCTTTAAGGGCCTCATTTGAGGCCCTTTCTCATACTCAGTAATTATCGATAGCACTTTAACCTCCTGACTTCATTTTCCTGGTTCATATTCATGCTCGAGTATATTTTATCCAGCCCTATTAAATATAATTAGATTGCTCTGTTAAAATTTACCAATATACTTTTAAAACATTATTCTTGTTGTAACGTAGAATAATTTCAAATTTACTCCAGTTACCAGCTGATAGCTTGTTGCCATTTATATCAACAAGATCCGTTAATTCAATATCTATTAGAAGAACTCGCCACCTGTTTGCAAAGCACTCAATCGTCTCGTGGGTATACATTTCTTTAACCCGTCTGCTTTAATGCCACTGGTAGAAATTGTACGGGGTAAAAACACCCGCGAAAGCATCTCGTGGCAATGATCGACAAAGCCGCATTGAAATCTGGTATGCCAATGGGCCCAATCGAACTAGTCGATACAGTAGGACTGGATATGTGTAAATCAGTGACGACAATTTTATCTGTCAATAAAACGCTGTGGCTACCAACCAAAAAATTACTAATATGGGGGACAAAGGAAATTTTGGTAAAAAAATCGGCGAAGGCTTTTTATAAATGGAGCAAAGTCCGCGCCATAAAAAGACAAAACATAAGCATTCTTGTTACCACGCTCCTGCGTGGGAATACAGACTTAAGCTAACCGAATAATCGCAAATTAATAATCGCACACGATAAAAATGAAATTAAAAAAGTGCGCAAATATTTTTACCGTAAAACACCCTACTATTCCTACTCTAAATTCTAACCTGGAGTGAACACGGCTTCGGCCATACACCTGGGGCAGAAACCGCATTTTTTATAGCCAAAAGCAACTAGCCTTTCATGGTGGCATTCTTCGCAACGTACAAGTAATAAAGCCTGTTCCAGCCTGTCGGCATTTCAGAACAGCGCCTCGGGGCTTGCTGAGATAAGAACTGTGATGCCCAGCAGGCCGTCCGTTCCATCAAAAGCAGTCGCACTCGTTCCGGGGTTCATGAATCCGCCAGAGCCTCCAGCGCCTCCGCTGGCGCCACCTCCGCCACCTGAAACTCTGTCGCTGTCATTCGTCAAAGTAACACCCGTGCCTCCAGTGCCTCCGTCAACATTAATTGCGCCCACGTTCACCAGCGTGGGGGCGATCAACGCGACGATTCCTCCACCCCCTCCTCCAGCTGCTCCACGTAGTACGTTACTGAACACGAACGCATTGCCCCCGTTACCTCCGTTGGCGTTCAGAGTGGCCGTGCCGAGGTGCTGGACGCTAGTAGGGGAGGCCAACACGATGATACCACCGCCACCGCCACCGCCGCTGGTTCCTGCGCCATTTCCGTTCGCCCTGATTTCACCGTTATTACTGATGTCGCCCCGGCAGAGCACTCTTAGCGCACCCCCACCGGAGGCACCCTGGGAATCGCCACCCCCACCCGCTCCGCCGCCTCTGTACATGCGCCCGATGGAACTGCGGATGGCAGCCTCTCGCATCGCACTACCACCTTGGCCGCCGCTGAACGATGATCCTGAATTGGGAGACCAACTACCGTTGGTTGCGGAACTTGCAGCATCACCGATGTCAGGATTACGGATGTTTAAACTCAATCTGACAGTCGCGGGAGTTGTCTCGCGCAAATTTGATCTGCCGCTAAACAGACCAGTACGATTGTTGTTGCTGTCTACCACAATCAATCCGTTATTGATGAAAGCCCCCGTGCAGTAAATCGTCGTGCCCGATGGTACGGTCAAGGTCGTGGTCGCGTCGATCGTCACGTTATTGAAGAACAGATTGGGCGGCGACGTGGTTGTCCAGTCTGTGTCGGCGTTGATCACCAGGTCACCAGCACTGCCATCTCCGCCAAATAAACTTGTGATTCGAGTATTATTATCATTAACTTCAGTTTTAATATTTTCAAATGTTGCAGCCGATACGGTATCACCTGCTGTATAGGTATCTGTGATAGACCCCGCAGTGACTAACTGGCTACCGAGTGCCAGCGCAATAGTCGCTGCGATCGCAGTTATTTGTTTCATTTTTTTACTCCTTGCTACATTTTCAATAATTAATATGCACGAGTCACTTGTTTATCATTTCTGTTTAACTACTGCTGAACAAATTAGCGTATTAACATAACGTCACTAACCCAAAGTACAACTACCAATAATTGACGTATCTAAGACACAGGTACTATCTCTCGGGTCAGTACCGGCAGAAAGTTCTGCTGCATTGCTAACACCATCACCATCAGTATCGTGCGAAGCCAGATCATAATCAGCCGCCACAAAACTGATACTGCCTGAACCTGAAGACAAATCAACAGTATTGGAGGCTGAGGCCAGTACCATCGTGCCTGTGCCATCCGTATATTCATATGTTATTAAAACAGTGTGCGAGGCTAAACTTAAACCCGCAAATGAACCAGCAGCAGAACCCGCACCACTCGTATTGATTGTCAGCTCCACTCTACTGGCTGTATCACCATCAATTGTCACGAACGCACTTAATGTACCACCGCCAGGTAAGGTTAACTTTTGTAAATCCGTGGGAATTTCTGTCGTAGCATTGCTTAATTTTTCAGGCTCAGTTTCATCACTGCTACTGCAAGCGGTTACTAAACCCAGCAGTACAAAACCTATAAAAATCTTAGTTATGTATTTAATTATGCCACTCATATCAAGCTCCATTACATAAATATCCATATTTATTATTAATGCTAAAAAGTTTGTAAAATTACTGCACAGGCTCGTCGGTTGTGATTGACAGTGTCGCCGTTGGCTCACCACCTCCACCGCCTCCGCCGCCACCGGCAGCAGCACCTACTACAATCACACCTAAACCAATCCAGAACCACTTATTTGTGAAGATACTGTCATCATCATCTTCCTTGGAAGACTTCTGTGCAGCAGTAGTGTTGGCAGAAGCAGCTACCGCAACACTGGCGGCGTCTACAGTTTTTACACTGAGCGGTGAAAATGAATAACCATGAAGTAGAGTATTACCGGCATGATCCATGGCCTGTACGTAATACTCTATACCCGGTGGTTTAATATTTTCAGATTTGATTGTGGCCTGGTAGTCGTCGGTTGCATTAATTTTTTGCATATTTTGAGTTTGATATGCTTCGGTACCAACAATTCGGTAATAGAGGACAACCTGCTTAACACCTACGTTATCCTTAACGGTTACCGTGATTTTGTGACTTTTATTTTTCTCAACCGTATCAACATACTTTTCCTGAGTGATTTTTGGAGCGACAAGATCACTGGAAGGCAAAGAAAGAGAGCCCGCTCTTATAACTGGAGAAAACGCAATTGCGTAGCATGCGAATAGAACGAAGCATTGACGTAGTGTTTTATTTATCATTTTTCCAGTACCCACAATCATTTTCTCAAACGAAGTACACTTCAATATGTATTAAGGCTGAGACCATTGTAACTATAGAATTTATTTTAAGTCAAATATTATTTATTGATACCTATCAAACACTAAATACATTAATCCATTCGAATTTACCAATATACTTTTAACATATTATTCCTGTTGTAACGCAGAACAATTTCAAACTTACTCCAGTTACCCGGCGATATCTTGTTTCCATTTACATCAACAAGATCGGTTAATTCAATATCCGCCAGCGCCCTTTTTTCTTTAGAAATCAGGTGAAGATTTGAGACCTTTACATTTATTTTTCGGTACTGTGAATGCAGTTGATCAACAAACTGCTTTCTGCCGGGAACAAAATGACTCATACGTTTTACTTTTTTCGAATCGCCTCTCTGCAGTGCAAGTTTAAACTCGCCTATCATCTGACTGACCTGTTGCATATTAATATTCTTAACCGGCTTTTTAACCGGCTTTTTATTTATTTTAGTTAGCGTTTTAACGGATCTTATCTTAGACTTATCAAGTGTTTCCTGCATTTTTTTGATGTTCGAATCTGTTGATGATATTTTTTTCATTAGCGCAATATCATGCTCTGCTTTTTTCAGCTGATGCGCTGCAATATGCCGATTAAACAATGATGTATAATGTTGTTGAATATTTTTTATGCCATCTCTGGCGAGCTGATTTTCGGGCTCAAGCTTAAGTACATTTCGATAAACAGACAAAGCATTGTTATTTTCCGGGCTGCTATAACGATTATTTTTTATATTATTTTCAGCCTCACTTAATAAGGCTGTTATTCGATCCGTTTCAGCCTGCTTTATCGCTAGCTGATCCTGAAAGTATTTGGCATCTAAAGATTGCGGATTAATCAACAGCAGTTCATCCAGATGGTTCTGTGTTAAATTGTACAGCTTATTTTCATAGCTGGATTTAATCCGCTTTAATAACTGGTTTTCAATATTCTGGATACCCTTTATTGCAGCTTTATTATCTGCTTCGATTTTTAATATCTGCTGATAAAAGTAAAACGCATTATTGTTAACGGGTTTTACGTAGTTTTGAGAAAGGGATGCTTCTTTGGCATTCGTTAACAAATTCCTGATTTGACTTTTAATCCTGCTCTTTTTGCTTTCTTTAAGCGCTTGCTGAGATTTTTTCAGGGCCTGATTTTTCTGTTCAATTTGGCTGATCTCGACATCGTTGGAGTCAGAAGAATCGGTTAACATCCAGCCCATAAACGCAACAATGAGTATTGCAACAAGCGTAATGATAATGGCTGGTTTGCGGGGAAAATTTGATTTAAATTTTGATGGGGCAGACTGTTCAACATAACGCTTAGACTCACTCGTCATTGGAGCATCAGCCTTTGGGGCATCAGCCATTTTATCGGCCACTGATGGCTCAGTAGTGGCCGGTTTATTAACTCTTATCACCGTGTCCGTAGTGCTAATATTTCTCTTTCCCTGCGCATCAACCAGTCCCTGTGTACCACTGTTTGAAGCACTGGAAATTTCTGCGCTATAACCAAGCTCCGTATCCGTCCACAGCAACTCTGTTCCTTCATCGGCCTCGGGCGGGTTGATCATATAATCAGGTAATGACGGTGCTTCAACTTTTCCCAGCAACATATCGGCCCATCTTAAAATATTTTTAGGCCGTTCATCTATCTTGAACATTAAGGCTTTATCGACCGCCAGAAGAAAGTTTTCTGAATATTCATCTTTGGCTAATATTGATACAGGCTCATAGGTATCTATGCCTTTTTCCAGAAAGCTGCCGCCTCTAAATAAAGCATCAACGGGTTTTTTACCGGTAATGCCGACATAAATACTGGCACCGAGAGAATAAATATCCGTCCATGGCCCCTGTTTTCCGGAGCCTTCATTGTATTGTTCATATGGAGCATAACCAAAAGTGACAAGACTGGTGAGGGCTTTAGTTTTGCCACCAATGGATTGACGAGCCGAACCAAAGTCTAATAGCAGCGGAGAATTGTTGTCGCAGATGTAAATATTTGCCGGCTTAATGTCTCTGTGAATAAAGCCCGCATTATGCACCAGAGAAAGCCCATCAAGGATGGGGATAAATGTATCGAGCAACTGTTCTTCATTAAACCTGGGCTCTTTTTTATATACTTTTGAAAGATCCCTGCCCACCGCATATTCCATCACCATATAAGCGGTATTATTATCTTCGAATACACTAATAACACGTACAATATTTGGGTGGTTAAATTTCGCCAGGGTGCGGGCTTCCGCAATAAATCGATCCAGCCCCCAGCTATAAAGCTTTTGCTGTTCCCCTGTTTTAGGGTGAACCGTACTGTCGGAATCACGTACCGCAAATTCTTCTGGCATAAACTCCTTTATTGCCACATCCCTGTCTAAATTTGTATCATGGGCTAAATACGTAATGCCAAAACCACCACGACCAATGACTTTCTGGATTTCATACCAGTGAAGTAGATAGCCATCATCGAGTGAATTTTTTTTATTATGCAGTTCCATTTTCTGCCCCAGTATCTCCAGCACCTGCTATATGCCTAAAAATACCATAATAATACTGTCGTATCATATTTTATTTATTTCATTAATGAATTGTATGAGTTCTGTTCTGTAAACATGCCTGAAATTCATATAGAGAGCAAGTAAGCGTTGAAACCCTCAAGGGCGATATGACCGAAAGGAGTCGAATTCATGGTTATAAATATGAGTTGAATATTACGCAGTGCAGAATCATACCGATGAGGAGTTTAATTCATTTGCTACAATATTTAGCTGATCAGTATCAATCATAGAACCGCATTAGCATTTACGGCATGCATAAAACATCCCGGAATTTAATCCGGGATGGCATCATCACGCAGAATACTTATCCCGCATAAATGCATAATACATTACCGGTATCACGACCAGTGTTAACAGTGTTGAAACCAGTATTCCGAAAATTAATGAAATAGCCAGGCCGCTAAAAATCGGATCACTTATAATAAAAAATGCACCTAGCATGGCTGCCAGTCCGGTTAATATTATTGGCTTGGCTCTTACTGCACCGGCACGTATAACTGCTTCCTCAAAATCAACGCCCTCCCCTACCTGCTGATTAATAAAGTCCACCAACAAAATAGAATTACGCACAATAATACCTGCCAGTGCAATCATGCCGATCATTGAGGTCGCGGTATATTGTGCACCCAGTAAAGCGTGACCCGGCATTACACCAATGATGGTTAACGGAATCGGCGCCATAATAATTAACGGCACCAGATAAGATCTGAATTGTGCAACCACTAAAAAATAAATCAATATCAGTCCCACAGAATAAGCGATGCCCATATCACGGAATGTTTCATAGGTTATCTGCCATTCACCGTCCCATTTCATGCTGTATTGGTAGGGATTCTCCGGTTGATTTATTAAATATTGCTGCATACTCTTTTCAGATTTATTTAATTCAAATAACATATCAAACATGCCATATAACGGACTATCCAGCTCCCCTGCCATATCACCGGTCACCATCACAAGCGGCAACATATCTTTATGATAAATTGCATGTTCACGTGTGGTTTTTTTAATGTTGACCACATCGGACAGTGGCACCAGAGCGCCATTAGTACTGCGCACTCTTAACGATAATATACTTTGAATATACGCCTTATCCGCCACTGGAAATTGCAAGCGAAGCGGCAGTGGATATTTCATATTCCCCGCATGTAAATAACTCACATCCTGCCCATTTAATGCGGTTGTAATCACATCAACAATCTGTTTTTGGTCAACACCCCGCAATGCCGCTTTTTGCTGATCAATGTTGATAATTACTTTATCAGCTTGATCTTCAATTGAATCGTCCACATCAACCACATCTTTCGTAGATTCAAAAATACTGCGCAGTTTTTTAGCGGCATCCATTTGCCCCTGATAATTAATGCCGTAAATTTCAGCCACCAGTGGTGACTGTACCGGCGGACCGGGTGGTACTTCAACAATTTTTACATTGGCATTAAACTGTTTTCCAATTTTCTGTAACGGCTCGCGCAGGGCAGAAGCAATTTCATGACTCTTTCTATCACGTGCTGATTTATCCAGCAGGTTAACCTGTATATCACCTTCATTGGCCTGCTGACGTAAGTAATACTGTCGCACTAGACCATTAAAATTAATCGGCGCGGCGGTTCCTGCATAAATTTGAAAATCTGTAACTTCTGGCACGCCGGAAATATGCCGACCTAATTCGCTTAATACTCGTGTGGTTTGTTCAACTGTTGTGCCTTCCGGCATATCAACAATGACCTGGAATTCAGATTTATTATCGAAGGGTAGCATTTTTAAAACAACTAATTTTACCCCGGCCAAAGAAACCGATAATAAAAGTAAAACCATAATACCAAGCAGTAATAATCGCCGATTACGCTGCCCGGCTTTACCGCGTAAAAAAGGCGTTAATGATTTATAAAATAAATTATATAAGCCCTTATCCGTTTTACTCTCACTCGACTCTGTTGAATGTGTTTCATCGTGCGACTGTTTTAAAATTTTATAGGCCAGCCAGGGTGTAACCACAAATGCAACCATCAATGAAATCAACATGCCAATGCTGGCATTTATAGGAATAGGACTCATATATGGGCCCATTAATCCGGTAACAAAGGCCATGGGTAATAAGGCCGCAATAACCGTAAAGGTTGCAAGTATGGTCGGCCCGCCAACTTCATCCACCGCAATTGGAATAGATTCTTTAAAACTTTTCCCGCCCAGTTGCATATGACGGTGAATATTTTCAACCACTACAATCGCATCATCAACCAAAATACCGATAGAAAAAATCAGTGCGAATAAAGACACCCGGTTTAATGTAAAGCCCCAGGCCCAGGAGGCAAATAAAGTAATCGCAAGCGTTATCACTACTGCAATGCCAACAATAATTGCTTCACGCCAGCCCAGTGCAACTAATACCAGTAACACCACAAAGGCAGTAGCAAAAGCGAGTTTGCCAATCAGTTGTTGCGATTTTGCATTGGCGGTTTTTCCATAGTCACGGGTTACCGTAACCTGCACATCATCGGGAATAAAAATACCTTTAAGCTGCTCTACCCGTTCAACAATCTGCGCTGCGATTTCAACTGCATTGGTGCCTGCCTGTTTGGCAATAGCCAAAGTCACAGACGGATGCATGCTTCGCATATTTTCACTCTGGTTGGCTGCACCTAAACCAAATGCACTATATTGATCAGGCTGATCTGCCCCGCGTTTTATGGTGGCAACATCGCGTAAATAAACCGGCTTATTATCTTTAACACCGACAACCAGATCACGAACTTCATCAACCGTGCTTAAAAACTGTCCACTCTGCACTTCAATCTGTTGATTATCGCGCACCATATAACCGGATTTTTTAGCGTTATTACTTAACTCCAACGCATTGTGTAAATCATTTACCGATAAGTTATAAGCGGCCAGTGCAGATGCATTAAGCAACACATGAACTACATCATTGGCGTTACCGACTGTATAAATATCCCGCGTCCCGGGAACTCGTTTTAACTCTGACTCAATTGCATGGGCAACCTGAGTTAGTTCATAACGACCATAATCCGTATTTTTTGACCAGAGGGTTAAACTAACGATGGGAACATCATCTATACCCTTGGGTTTTATAATGGGTTGTGCCACTCCCAGGCCGACAGGTAACCAGCCCTGATTGGAATACACCGCATTGTATAAACGTACTATGGCCTGGGTGCGATCTTCGCCGACTTTAAATTGCACAGTCAGTGCAGACATACCGGGGCGTGAAACCGAATAGATATGTTTAATGCCTTCTATTTCAGACAGTATCTGTTCCGCCGGCAGACTTACCTGCTGTTCTACATCACTGGCAGACGCGCCGGGAAAGGCAATAAAAACATTAGCAAAAGTGACATTTATTTGTGGTTCTTCTTCACGCGGTGTAACCAACACGGCAAACACCCCGAGTAAAAATCCGAGAATAGCCAGTAGCGGTGTGATTTCTGTATCGAGAAAATATTTTGCGGTTTTACCTGAAATACCTAAAGCCGGTTTCATAATTTAACTTCTCTTTATGATTTATTTAATTTTAAAATCACACAGGGGTGACGTTTATTCTGAAAGTTTTAATTTGCCCAATAAATGGCTATTGAATACAAATTAAATCAGTATTTACTGGTCGCGTTGCTGTGCTTTTAAATAACTCGCGGCCAGAACCGGGTCAATCGCAACTTGTTCATTTTCCTGCAGGCCCGCAAGCACTTCGATCATATCATTGTCGAGTTTATAGCCCGCACGAATTTGGCGCATGCTGAGTTTTTGTTGTTCATCCATTACATAAATTGCAGTCACTTCACTGCGATGTGTCACTGCCGATAAGGGAACCTGAAGTTTCTGAGTGGCACCGATTGCAAATGCCACCTTAACCGCCATGCCCGGATACAGACCGTGATCACCCGCCGGCAGATTAACCCGCACCTGAAAAGTGTGACTATTCGCATCTGCGTAGGGACTTATTGTCATTGAACTGGCGGCGATACTTTTATTATTATCATTCAACAAAAGTACCCGTGCCTGTTTATTCTGGCGTACCTTATTTATTATATCCTGCGGTAAATTGACAACCACCCGCAGCGTCTCTAATGACAGGCCTGTAAATAGCGGCATACCCGGACGCGCAGTTTCACCCACTTCTATATGACGTTTAACCAAAATACCGCTGTAAGGCGCACGTATAATAGTGCGCTCTAAATTTTCCTCTGCCTGATCCAGTCTGGCGCGGGTAGATTTAAACTGGGATTCGGCTTTATCAACAGCCGATTTGGAGATAAGCTTTTTGGTAAATAATTCCTGCAACCGCTTATACTCAGAATCTGCCTGGGCGAAATTAGCTCTGGCTACATTTAATTTAGCCTGCTGATCTTTATCCCGCATGCGCAGCAACACCGCACCTTTTTTCGCATAATCATTTGCATCAAAATATATATTACTCACCCGCCCCGAGGTTTGCGCCGACATAGTCGCCTTATGAACCGCTTCTACCAGTGCATCAAGTACCCGTTCACGCTTTACATCCTGATATTGGGCTTTAACTACTTTAATTTCGGCAGTTTCTGCCTGCGCATAAAATACCGAGCCAAATGTGCATAGCGCCATTAACAGACTGGAAAATAATGAGATTTTACGATGGTTGTAAACGGGTATAGACATGGAGTCATCTCTTGGTTAAGCCAAAATAATTTTAAAACAGCTTATATAATAGCAGAATTACCAAAGAATATCAGAGATGTCTTATTAAGCTTTTGTGATACAGGTATAGTCTTAGCCCATCTGATTATTTTCAGACCGGCTAAAATGGCTCGCTTCGCCAGGCTTTTTCCGTCAGCTAAACTAACGCCTACCTTTTAATATAGTCCTCACCCTGCACAACAGGAAAGCTGACTCACATCCTTATTAAAGGTTTGCGCGCACAACTTCAGGCCTTCAACCATCGTTAAATAAGGAAATAGCTGATTCGCCAGCGTTTCAATAGTTGCACCATGACTGATGGCTAATGCAGCGGTTTGAATTATTTCGCCGCCTTCACTGGCAATTAGGTGACAACCTACAATACGTCCCGTGTGTTTTTCTGCCACTAATTTAATAAACCCTCTGGTGTCCATATTTGCCAGTGCGCGGGGAACATTTTCAAGAGCCAGCATACTTGATTCAACTTCAACCCCGTCTGTTATTGCCGCGCTTTCCGTGAGACCTACACTGGCAACCTGAGGCGTAGTGAAAACCACTTTGGGCACCACCGATAAATTAATGGCCACATCATCACCGGTCATATTACGTGCCGCACGTGTACCCGCAGCGGCGGCAACATAAACAAACTGCGGTTGTGATGTACAATCCCCCGCCGCATAAATAACCGCTACTGAAGTTTGCATATGATCGTTTATTATTATTGAACCGGCCGCATCAATGGCGACGCCCACATTATTTAATTCCAGGCTATCTGCATTGGATTGTCGACCGGTTGCTAGCAGTAATTTATCGCAAACCACATCCGTATTATTAGCCGTCAGGGTAAACTGCTTGCCATCAAAACTTATTTTATCAGGTACGGTATTAAGCCGAACATCGATACCTTCATCTTCTAAAATGCTTTTTAATGCACCACCAATGTCTGCATCTTCTTTTGATAATAAGGTGCTGCGCGCCATCAATGTCACGCGTGTGCCCAGATGATTAAATGCCTGTGCAAGCTCCAGAGCCACAACTGAACCACCCAGCACGGTTAATGTTTGTGGAATCGTTTCTGCAACCAGTGCTTCAGTTGATGTCCAGTAAGGGGTACCCCCTAATCCCTGTATATCAGGAATCATTGGACGCGCGCCCACTGCTATTAAAAAACGATCCGCCGATAATTCTATAACTTCTGAATTTTGCTTTTCAATGAATAAAGTATTCGCGTCTTTAAATTTAGCCTTACCGCGGATTAATGCTATCCCGGGATTATTTTCAAGAATGCGCTCATATTTAGCATAGCGTAATTTTTCTACCCAGCTTTGCTGCTGCGCAACCATCTCTTTACGATTAAGCTGCGGTGTATTTAAGGACACCCCATCAAAATTGTGATGGGATTGCAAATGTGCAATATGGGCAGCGCGAATCATTATTTTCGAGGGCACACATCCCACATTAACACAGGTGCCACCTATAATATCCGCTGCTTCAATAATGCTCACTCTGGCACCATTTTCAACGGCTTTGATGGCGGCGGCAAAGGCGCCAGAACCGGTGCCAATAATGGCCACATGTAATTGATCGGTTGATGGATTTAAAGAACAGGATTCTGAACTGGGTGAGCAACAATCTGACATGATTTTGTTCCCTTATAAATTTTGATTTTCAGATAATTCTTCAGAAACCACAGCTGAAGAACAGTCTTTATTTGGGGGAGATACAATGTCCCAGATGGAAACCGCCAGCATCATGCCGATTCCGCTGTATAACAAATAGGTACTCCAGTCATACGTCCATAATGGCCCCAGGGTGAGCAACACCATAATGGGTCCGGCAATACCGGCCAGCATTCGATAAATAATGCGATGGGAATAAAATGAAAAAACATTGGCGCCTAAACCAATCCAGGCAAAAATCGGTAGCAAAGTGTTGATAAAAACACCTTCGTAGTGCGCCAGAAACCCCAGCCCCATTGATGCGCCTAATGCACCCAGCGCGGGAAAGCAGGAAGCACAACCCAGGGTGGCAAGCAGCACGCCGATGGCGCCGGTTTTATCGAATAGTCGTGAAATCCACTGCAACATATTTAACCCCATTGAATAATTAGAAATAAATCATAAAATCTGTACTTAAGTACGGTGTCAATTATATTTTTTACACAATTACAATCAGCATATATGCTTGAACATATATATGCTTTAACGTATATTACCTAAATGTTAAACGAAACCGATACCTTCTTTAAAATGCTCTCAGATAGCACCCGCCTGCGCAGCCTGATGCTGATGCAGGCTGAAGGTGAGTTATGTGTGTGTGAGCTAACCCATACCCTGAATTTGTCACAGCCTAAAATTTCTCGCCATCTGGCGCATCTACGGGAAGCCGGTGTGCTGGTAGCACGCAGAAATGGCACCTGGATGTATTACCGCATTAACCCAGATATGCAGGCTTGGGCTTTACAGACACTGCAAATTACGCTGGAGGGTATTCGTCGCACCGAGCCCTTCATTTCAGATCAGAAGATGCTGAAGACTATGGCGAATCGGCCGGGACTGACTTGTTGTTCCTGATATTTAAAAAGCTAATTCAATAATTAAAAAATTTACACATACATTTATATACTTCGTCATACCTGCATTCGCTGGAATGACAGATAAAAATACATCAGGAGAAAACAATGCCCATAAAAATTGGTATCAACGGTTTTGGCCGCATGGGCCGTTTAGGTTTTCGCGCGGGCTGGAATAACCCCGCCTATGAAATTGTGCACGTCAATGAAATTGCCGGTGACAGTGCGGCCATGGCGCACTTACTGGAATTTGATTCAGTACACGGCCGCTGGGGTAAAGATCCCGCACACGATGCAAACCATATTTTACTCGATGGCAAAAAAATCAGTTATTCCAGCGCGAAAAATCCCGCGGATGTTGACTGGGTTGGCATGGGAATAGATCTGGTAATTGAATGCACGGGAAAATTTAAAACCGAAACCGACCTGCAGTGTTATTTTGATCAGGGTGTCAAAAAAGTTTTAGTTTCCGCACCGGTTCCCGACCCGGCGATTAATATTGTTTACGGTATTAATCATCACGAATACGATACAACAAAACACAATATTATTACCGCTGCCTCCTGTACCACCAACTGCTTAGCACCGGTGGTAAAAGTCATGAATGAAAAAATCGGTATTAAACACGGTTGCATGACCACCATTCACGACATTACCAATACGCAAACGATCATTGATAAAGGCCATAAAGATTTACGCCGTGCGCGCTCCTGTGGTGAATCATTAATTCCCACCAGTACCGGCTCGGCAAAAGCGATTACCAAAATATTTCCAGAATTAGAAGGCCGCTTAAACGGATTAGCGGTGCGTGTTCCTTTACAAAATGCATCGCTGGTTGATTTTGTATTCGAAGCGAATCGTAAAACCACCGCCAAAGAAATTAACCATTTCTTTAAACAGGCCGCACAAAATGAACTGCATAATATTTTAGGTTATGAAGAACGCCCATTAGTGTCGGTGGATTATCGTGATGATCCCCGCTCTTCTATTGTTGATGCACTTTCCACCATGGTAATTAATGACACACAGGTAAAAATTTATGCCTGGTATGACAATGAGTGGGGTTATGTGAACCGCATGATGGAGCTGGCGGCTTATATAGCAAAAGACCTGTAAGTAAAAACCATAACCCATTAAATAATAACGCCTACAACATTATAATACGAGTAAATTGAGTGACCGCAGAATTACGCAACTACCTCATCGTCACCGGTGGCTACTGGGCTTTTACCATTACCGATGGTGCCATTCGCATGCTGGTGGTTTTATATTTTCACCTGCTCGGTTACTCACCTTTTGAAGTTGCCATGTTGTTTCTGTTTTACGAATTTTTTGGCATCGTAACCAATTTGGTCGGCGGCTGGTTAGGCTCGCGCATTGGCTTAAATATGACCATGCACATTGGCATGGGAATACAGGTGGTCGCCCTCGCATTATTAATGGCACCGGAAAGTTATCTAAGTGTTATTTATGTGATGTTTGCCCAGGCGCTGTCGGGCATTGCGAAAGATTTAAATAAAATGTCAGCCAAGGCCAGTGTTAAAACCCTGCTCCCAAAAAACAGTTCTGAGGAAAGTCAACAGGCGTCAAAATTATTTAAATGGGTTGCTCTGCTCACCGGCTCAAAAAACGCACTTAAAGGGGTTGGCTTTTTTCTCGGTGCATTATTATTACAATGGCTGGAATTTCGGGGTGCACTGGCGGTTTTATCCGGCAGTTTATTTGTGGTTTTAATGATTTCCATTGTTATGCTACCGGCGGGTTTGGGCAAAGCAAAAAACAAGGCAAAATTCAGCCAGGTATTTTCAAAAACGCCGGCGATAAACTGGTTATCCGCCGCTCGATTTTTTCTGTTTGGTTCACGGGACGTGTGGTTTGTGGTCGCACTACCCGTTTATCTTTATTCGGTATTTGAATGGAGTTTTATGCAGGTGGGTGCTTTTCTCGCCTTCTGGATTATCGGCTATGGTATTGTGCAGGCTAGTGCACCGAAACTGGTTCGTCACAGTCATCACGACAGGGGCCCCGATGGCGCCACAGCAAAAGTCTGGGCATTTATTCTGGCGATTTTCCCGATGGCAATTGCAGTGGGTTTATACACGGGCCAGCAACCGCAAATTGTTTTAATTAGCGGCCTGATTGCCTTCGGTATTGTCTTCGCGATTAATTCAGCGGTGCATTCCTATCTCATCGTTGCCTGGTCGGATAAGGATAAAGTGTCCATGAATGTGGGATTTTATTACATGGCCAATGCAGGCGGACGTTTAACCGGCACGGTACTTTCTGGGTGGATTTATCAGAATGAAGGTTTATTGGGTGGTTTAACCGGTTGTTTAATCTGTTCAAGTATTTTTATACTACTCGCAGGCTTATTATCTACACACCTGCCGGTCAACAAAACCACTGAGGAAGCATCATGAGCCTGCAATGCGAAACTACTCAAAAGAAATTATCAACTAAAAATGAATCCGAACAAGTCATGGGCATTTTCGAACGCTACCTGAGTATATGGGTTTTTCTGTGCATCGTCGTGGGTATTGCACTCGGGCATTTTTTTAGCGATGCATTTCATTTTTTCGGCGCATTAGAGATTGCCCATGTTAATTTACCCGTGGCGGTACTGGTGTGGTTAATGATTATTCCCATGCTGTTAAAAATAGATATGCATGCCTTAAAAGATGTGCGTCAGCATGCACGAGGCGTCGGTGTTACACTTTTTGTAAACTGGGCGGTAAAACCTTTTTCAATGGCCCTGCTCGCCTGGCTATTTATTGGTGGCCTGTTTCGTGAATGGTTACCCGCGGATCAGATTGATTCCTATATTGCGGGTTTAATCATACTGGCTGCCGCACCCTGCACGGCGATGGTCTTTGTGTGGAGCAACCTCTCCAGAGGTGAACCCCACTTTACCCTTTCACAGGTAGCGCTTAACGATATCATTATGATTTTTGCCTTTGCCCCCATTGTAGCTTTACTGCTTGGCCTGTCATCCATCACGGTTCCCTGGAATACTTTATTGCTGTCAGTAATGTTATACATAGTAATTCCACTGGGTATTGCAACGCTGTGGCGTAACGCGTTACTTAAACACAAAAGTGGCGATCGAAGTTTACAGAAAGTGCTGGATAAAATGCATCCGGTTTCACTGGCTTCCCTGCTTTTGACACTGGTGCTGTTATTTGGTTTTCAGGGCGAACAGATTATCGCACACCCCTTTATTATTTTATTGCTAGCCATTCCAATTTTAATTCAGGTGCTGTTTAACTCTTCCCTGGCCTACCTGCTCAACCGTGCCGTGGGTTCCCCTCATTGTATTGCCGGCCCATCTGCATTAATTGGGGCAAGTAATTTTTTTGAACTGGCGGTGGCGACCGCGATTGTATTATTCGGCTTTGAATCTGGAGCGGCGCTTGCAACGGTGGTGGGTGTTTTAATTGAAGTACCGGTTATGCTGCTGGCGGTTCATGTCGTTAATCGCAGCGTAGGCTGGTATGAATCAAAACCCGGCATTGCAACTTACGAGCAATGCTGTCCGCTGCAAACAAACCCCGCGGAACAGAAATAATAAGAAATGCCTGATGCAAGCCTGGGATAACCATGAAGCAGAATTAGATGGCGGGTTAATCGTCTCAGCTGTATCCCGTAAACGTACTACGCCCGTTAGTGGATGCTGTGGAGATGTAAAAATCATACATTTTCTAAAACCATTAAACCTGAATATTTGCTGGAGAAATTATGCTGGAATATAAAGTCACCGCAAAACGTATAGATGCCCATGGCAGCATTGCTCAATGTAAAGATGCAGAACTGGTCATTGATACAGATTTGCATGGACGACCTGATGCGTTTAATCCGGCAGAATTATTATTGGCGGCTGTAGCGGCGTGTATGTTAAAGAACATTGAACGTATTTCACCCCTCATTCATTTTGAATATCGCAGCGTAACAATCAGTCTGTTTGGCGACAGACAGGACTCACCTCCAAAAATGGCCAGTATAGAATATGAAATTCTGGTCGACAGTGATGAGAGTGAGCATAAGCTGGATTTAATGCATGATAATATTCGCAAATTTGGAACGGTATATAACACGCTAGCACCGGGCACTGAACTGTCCGGTGTATTAAAGAAAAAATAGTACTATGGAGATCAGCATGAAAAAAATATTAATTTACATTATATTTTTAAGCGCAGCTACTCGTGTAAATGCGGGTGATTTAAAATTAGAATCATACATTTCAAACTTTGATTATGCAGCAAGAAAAGAAATGAAAATAGAGAGTAGAAGCCTTATTAGCTTATTAAAACAGGGAAAAGCACAGCTGATTGATATTCGGTTTAAGGAAGAATATGCGGCGTGGAAAGTCGGGCCTTCTGTTAATATCCCGCTTAATGAATTACCTGAAAGATTAAAGGAATTAAATCAAAACAAAATCATTGTCACCGCCTGCCCGCATAAAGACCGTGCAACAATTGCGATGGTATATCTTCGCTCAAAAGGTATTAAAGCAAAGTATTTAACCGATGGATTACTTGGAATGGCTGAAAATCTTCGGGGTGATAATGCTAAAATATTTATTAACTCATTAAAGTATTAAGTTTGATCGGAGGCTCCCTATCAGAGTACCGCTGTATGATCACCCCAGGTTTCCTTACTTGTTTATAACTGTAACCTGAGTGACAGTCAGCACACTAAATAAAAAGTTAAAATTACACTAAATACAACGAAATTAACCCGCTGGAGAATTAAATGGCTAAAAGTATCAAGGGCACAGAAACCGAAAAGAATTTACTAAAGGCCTTTGCTGGAGAAGCGCAGGCCAGGAACCGCTACACTTTTTTTGCCAGTAAGGCGAAGAAAGAAGGTCTGGTGCAAATTGCCGATATTTTTCTGGAAACTGCCAGTCAGGAAAAAGAACACGGCGAACGCTTCTTCAAATTTCTTGAAGGCGGTGACGTAGAAATTACCGAAAGCTACCCCGCCGGCATTATTGGCAGCACGCTGGAAAATTTAAAAGCCGCCGCGGCTGGTGAAGCGTTTGAATGGTCGAACCTGTATCCTGAATTTGCCAAAGTTGCCCGCGATGAAGGATTTCCACAAATTGCCGCAGCTTTTGAAGCCATCAGCGTGGCTGAAAAACAGCACGAAAAACGCTTTAACGATCTGGCTACGAACCTTGAAGAGGGAAAAGTATTTAAAAGAAATGGCAAGGTTGTATGGCGCTGTCGTAACTGTGGTTATCTGCATGAGGCTGAGGAAGCACCGAGTGTCTGCCCCGCCTGCTTACATCCACAGGCATATTTTGAACTGCTCGGTGAAAACTGGTAGCGATTGAAAAATATCTAATACAGGCTGAAAAACATTGTGTTCATTGGACTGGCTGGTTACGTATTACGGCATTAGGCGCAATGAGGGCATTGTATCCACCTCCAGCCTGATGAAGGGTATTGCCACAGCGAATACCGGCCGCACAGAATCACTTCTCGCGACCATTGCCGAACCGGTTACCGGTGCAATGTCGATGGCACCTGAAGATCTTTCTAGGAGATCTTTCTAGGAGATCTTTCTAGGAGATCTTTTTAGAAGCAAGGTTTAGTTAATTATTTACACAATTTAAATCATTAAAACGAGGAGTTATTTCATGAGAGATTACAGTAATATCCCCGTGTTAGAACTGAGCGACTCGGTGAGTATAAAAAAAGCCGAGGCACAGGTTCATCATGCTGAGCCTATTATTATTCAGCTGCCTGAGAATTTTAATATCTTTATAGATACAACTACCTGCTGCTGCGACAAAACAGATAACCCGGCACATTATTTAAACTGCAATATAAGTGTTGTGCTGAAAGTTCTGGCGCTGGAAAATGATCTGGCAGAACTCAAAACACTGGCAGATATAGCCCATGAAGCGGGTCAGGTTATAGATATTGAAACAGATAGCCGACGGCTTATTATTCACGATTAAATTAAAACTTAAGCAATATATAAAACATCGGCCTGAATATTTCTTAAACGGAATAAGAAACGCAGACTGATGAGATTAATGCATATTCAGGAATTATTTCAAATCCCAGTAACGCTGCATTTCAAAATACAAAAATGAAGCTGTCCAGGTAATTAAAACAAGCCCCGTTAATGATTCAACACCGGTTAAATAACGGATATCGCCATGGGGTGTAATATCACCAAAACCCAGAGTGGTAAAAGTAGTAAAAGAAAAATATGCACTGCCCATTAAACTACCATCGAAGTTACCCTGTAATTCTCCCCAGCCATCCATCGTGTGCATAAAATAATAAGCCAGCGCAAATACCCAGATTTCTATCGAGTGAGCAATGAGTGCAATGAATACACCGGTAACAATTCTGAAGCGGTGTTTTATGGACATTTTCGGAACAAAAATCGTAATACGAAATAAAAACTCATAATGAATGATTACGGCGAGCGAAACGACTAAACTATTTATTAAAAATACAGCGATCATATTTATCTCTGTTAATGCGTTTTTAACCATTGTATACACTAAAACAATTCAGGTAAATTAATTAAACAGATATGAATGTGGATTGGTATTTATATATCGAGATTAATAATCAACGATCCGCCCAGGCATCAATTTCAATAATCTGAAAGTTCAGGCCCGATGTACAGTCACCTGTTGCATTTCACTGTGCAACGCTTCACAGGCATACTCAACTTCCTGCTGTTTACCGTGAACAAGCAATAATATTTTATTATCTTTTACCGCCTGCTCATATTCATTTATATTTGCTGCGGGCACCCCAATTATAAACAGCACCTTTTGCAATAGATTTGCCTGTAAATGCAAGTTATCGAAGGTGTCAAATAACAACTCATTGTTGAGTAAATTCGCCATGTTTCCTGCCAGGTTTAGTAATCCTATTTCAGCCACCTCAAAAGAACTGGAAAGTGTTAATAAATCATCTACACCTTCACAACATTTTTGTTTAGCCATTATTGAAATATTCTGCAAGTCACAGTCAGCAGCCTGCAGCGCATCAATAGCTCGAAGACTTTCCTGGCTGTTAGAATAGATTGAAATACAGCTAATATTCTGTTTCATAATTCGACTTCATGCTTGTAAAAATCATCTAAATAAACACTACACGAGACTTGTATACATTATGAATTAACTTGCGAGCATTCACTGTCACCTGTGTGACAACGTTTGATCATAGAATATTAACGGGCGTTATTCTTTTGAATATGTTCACTGCTGTCATTGGCATAGGTTCGCAATGCCTCCAGCTCGATCACCTGTGTTTTGAAATCTTTCCTGTTTAAAATTCCCTGCTTTCGCCAGTGTTGAAGATGACGATTAACAACCTGCCGAACAGAACCCACCATGCGAGCCAGTGATTCATCATGCAGGTCATTTATTAAATCCAGTCTGTATATCGGATCCTTGGCTGAATCATCAACTGAATAATCTTGGGCCTGCTCTTTTGACTGGCAATGATGTGGCACAACATGGCGCAGAATTAAACGCGCCAACCGGGTCATGGTATCGTACAAAGCTAAATCGGTGCTAAGGTCTTCGAGCTTGCGCATTTGATTACCCAGATAAGGCAGAAAATTTCGATTAAACTCAGGGTGCCGATCAATCCAGTCACGGGCATCTTTTATGGGAACAGAAATCAGAGAGATATCATCAATCGCAACCGGCAATATTTCATGTGGCTCATTATTCAATAAGGTCACCACATCCACTGCATCACCGGGTCCCAGCAGTGAAAGTGTTATGCTTTTTCCCGTATCAGGATTAGTCCGACTAACTTCCAGCCGGCCTTCAATTATCAGATAAAAACGTTCCTTAAATATTTCAGAGTCCAGCTGTGCACCTCGACGCCAGGTATCTCGCCTGAATAGCGACAGCATATCATCCAGCACTGTTTCATCCAGCCCCGAAAACAGCTGGGTTTTTAAAAGCTCTTTTTTGCAATACGCGTAGTAAACCGGATCTCTTTTCATTTTATATCCTGATTAAATTAAAATAACGTGGATCAAGTAAAGCGGACCTACCCCGCTACTTCTATGCCTCAGGCCCGATCATCCTGACACTGCTTTATGTAAAACATATTTTATAAACCTAAACATAAGAAAAGATCAATATTAGTCATTATGCCCCATTGAATTTAATTTAATTACTACAATATTTAGTTTATATCAAACTTAGTGCGTAAAACTAAAAAATGTCACACAGGTGACAGCCTTATTGAAGGGCACCTCTGAAAATAGACTGTGGCCACTGGCTTTGCTGCATGCTTCAGGGCTCGCTGAGGCCGCAAGCTATTTTCAGAGGTACCCTTAACTATATTGGATAATTAATCGCAACAATAAATAAGGTTTATGTTGTTTTTTAAACGGAGCGTCTATGGATTTTAAAGACTATTACGAAATCATCGGTGTTAAAAAGGATGCCACTCAGGCTGAGATTAAGCGTGCCTATAAAAAACTGGCACGCAAATATCATCCGGACGTTAGCAAAGAGGCTGATGCTGAAGTGCGCTTTAAAGAACTGGGTGAAGCCTATGAAGCGCTGAAAGACCCTGAAAAACGTGCCGCCTATGATCAACTCGGCAAAAACTGGAAAGCCGGAGAGGATTTTAACCCACCACCAGACTGGGACGCGGGATTTGAATTTAATGGCGGCGGGTTCACCGGCGGCAATGATGCGGATTACAGTGATTTCTTTGAGTCTTTATTCGGGCATGGCTTCCAGGGCGGTCAACGTCAACCACAAGGTCGACAGCGTGCCTATCAGCAACGTGGCGAAGACCATCACGCTAAAGTTTCAATCGATCTGGAAGATGCCTATCAGGGTGCAACCCGCAGCATAATGTTGCAATCCCCCGAGATAGATAGCAACGGTCACGTCATTAATAAACAACGTACGTTAAATGTTAAAATTCCCAAAGGTGTTAAACAGGGACAACGTATTCGTTTAAGCGGACAGGGTTCAGCGGGCATGGGAGCAGCACCTGCGGGTGATCTGTATCTGCAAGTTGAATTTAATCCCCACGGGCTGTATCGGGTGCAGGGGCATGATGTATATCTGGATGTACCGGTGACGCCATGGGAGGCAGCACTGGGTGCCAGTATAAAAGTGCCAACGCCCACTGGTGCGGTTGACCTGAAAATAGCCGAAGGCACGCCCAATGGCAGAAAGATGCGCCTAAAAGGCAAAGGTATTCCGGCCAAAACACCGGGGGATCTATATATCATTATTCAATTTACACTGCCACCAGCTGAAAGCGATGAAGCAAAAGCGCTGTATAAAAAAATGCAACAGGAACTGCACTATAACCCGCGCAGTAAAATGGGAGTTTAATGACCATGACAGAGAAAATATTAAAGGGCATTTTGCTCGACGAACAAACCGAACTGAGTTTGAATGATCTGAGTTACGCCTGCTGCAGTTCGGCCGAATGGATTATTCAACTGGTTGAGGAAGGCGCAATAGAACCTGTTGGCCATAAAACCCATGGATCGCAAAAAACCCCATGGCGATTCTCAGCTAGCAGTTTACAACAGGCCCAGACCGCAATGCGTCTGCAACAGGATCTGAATATAAATATGGCGGGTGTTGCACTAGTACTGGAACTTTTGCAAGAAATTGAAAACCTGCAAGCGGAGTTAGAATTTTATAAAGCTAATCGTAATGACTAAATACGTAATAAAATATTTACAGGAGAAAAAACGTGAGCGAAGCACAACATATTGTCTGCCCACACTGCAATGCCATCAACCGTATTCCCATGACCCGACTTGCGGATAACCCTGGTTGCGGAAAATGTCATAAAGCTTTGTTTGATGCACACCCGGTAGAATTAAATAGTGCTAGTTTTAGCCGACATATAAATAAAAATGACATTCCACTCGTGATCGATTTCTGGGCACCCTGGTGTGGCCCGTGTAAAATGATGGCACCGGCTTTTCAACAGGCCAGCGCTCAGCTTGAGCCCTACTTCAGGTTTAGTAAATTAAACACCGAAAATGAGCAGGCGATTGCGGGACAATTTTCGATTCGCAGCATACCAACCATTGCTATCTTTAAACACGGTAAAGAAATTTCCCGCCAGGCAGGCGCCATGAGTGCAACTGATATTGTACGCTGGGTAAAACAGGTCTGAAAATTTTATTTTTATAATCATGGCTATAGACATGCTGTTAACCTGTTATACCTGTGCAGGCAGGTACAACAGGTTAACAGACAAAATCAGTAACACGCTAATTAACGTTCCGCAGCTTGTTTAAGCTCTTCAAATGCAAAGGGTTTAGAAAAATAATATCCCTGAACATAATCGACTCGCATGCTTTTCAGTAACTCATAGGTTTCTTTATCTTCAACAAATTCAGCGATGGTTTTTATACCCAACACATGCCCAACTTTGTTAATAGCTTCTACCATTGAACAGTCAATCGGATCATTAATCATATCCTTCACAAAAGCACCGTCTATTTTTAAATAATTTACATTTAAATTCTTCAAATAGGCAAAGGATGACAGGCCACTACCAAAATCATCCAGTGAAAACTGACTGCCTAATTTCTGCAGTGTTTTAATAAATGAAGTTACGTGACTAAGGTTACTGATTGCCGCGGTTTCAGTAACCTCAAAACAAAACTGACTGGCATTAACCGTGCTGCTTTTAAGACGTTTTATCACAAACTCAAGAAACGACTCATCACTCAGGGAATTTCCGGAAAGGTTAATTGCAATCATAGTATTCGGCGGCAAGGGATAATTTTCAACCTGCTCCATCACCTGAGCGATCACCCAGCGATCTATGTCGGGCATTAAATTATAGCGTTCTGCGGCGGGCAAAAATGACATCGGAGTAATTATCTCCCCCTGATTATCACGCATTCTAATAAGAACTTCATAATGGTGCGGCTCGTTATTATCAGTCATAGTACTTACAATCGGCTGACAGAATAATTCAAACTTATTATTTTCCAGTGCATATTGTATTTGTGAAACCCACTGCATTTCCCCGTGTCGTTCAACCAGCTGATCATCATCAAACTTGTAAATATGAATACGGTTGCGCCCAGCATCTTTTGCTGCATAACAGGCAATGTCTGCTGCACTCATTAGTGTACTGATAGTTTCACTCTCATCGGCATTAAAAGAGACAAGCCCGACACTCACCCCTACAGAAAAAACTTTTTCCTGCCATGAGAAACGAAAATATCCAAGGTCTTTAATTATACCTTCTGCTATTTCATTGGCACGTTCCGGCGGACAGTTTTCAAGCAAAATCCCGAATTCATCCCCCCCCAGTCTTGCCAGTGTATCCAGATCACGAATATGCTTTAAAAACACTGTTGTCAGTTGTTTTAATAATTCATCGCCGGCAATATGCCCGCAGGTATCGTTGACCACTTTAAACTGATCTAAATCCATATAAAGTAATGCATGTTGTGACTTATTATCTTCCTTGCTAAGTATTTTTTGCAGACGAATTTCAAACTCAAGACGATTAATCAATCCGGTTAATGAATCATGGGACGCCTGCCAGGAGAGTTGATCGGCCATTTTTCTAGCCTGACTAACATCATGAAACACCAGAATAACACCTAAAACTATGCCCTGCTTATCTCTTATGGGTGCTGCGGAATCTTCAATTGCAATTTTTTTACCGTGTTTATTAATAAGCACCGTATGATTTGCCAGACCGATAATAATATTTTCACGCAAACAACGGACCACCGGATTTTCAACCGGTAGATTATTTTTTTCATTGTAGATATCAAAAATTTCTGGCAAAGGTTTATTAATCGCATCGTGTGTTGACCAGCCAGTTAATTCTTCAGCCACCGGGTTCAGATACTGAACCATGCCTTTTTCATCGGTAGTAATAACCGCATCACCAATAGACTCAAGTGTAACCAGTGCTCTCTCTTTTTCCTCCATCAGTTCAAATTCAACTTTTTTACGCTCATTAATATCACGCAAAATGCCTATAAAACCTAAGGACCCTCCACTCTCATCCAGAATACGTGAAGCTAACAACTCACCAACAAACACACTGCCGTCACTGCGCACAAATGAAGCTTCATAACTGTCGTGTCTGTCCGGTGATTTTTTAGAGAACCGCAACTCACCCTGATAGTCATACTCATCTTTATGTAAATAAATAAAATCTAGTTTATGATTTATAAACTTTTCCTGAGGATAACCAAACATACTTAGCATTGCCGGGTTTACACTTACACATATCCGGTCCACATCAACAAAAATAACACCGTCAGGTATGGAATTATAAATGGACTCGAGTTTGGCACTTTTAACGCTTAAAGAGTGACTTGTTTCTGATAGTTCTATGACTCTATCCCGAACCGCTTTCGCCATAATATTGAAGCCATTAGCCAGCAGACCAATTTCATCAGGTGTTTTAATCGGCACAGAAATATCATAATTTCCAGATGAAATTTCTTCGGCACTTCGCAGAAGTACAGAGATATGGCGGGTTAAGTAATAGCTGGTAATTCCGAGTAACAAAATAGTTAAGGCTATTTCAAATAGCGCGATAAACAGTCCCTGCTTTAATAACCGCGACTTGGACTCGTATAAAGACTCAATTGAAAGACCATACTTAACCTCGCCAATTTTCTCACCCGCCAGGGTAAGCGGCGACACAATATGCAGAATTTTTTGCTGAGCATTCTTCTGCTCAAAACCAGTTTGCGTTGCACTGCTGAGCTGAGCAAAAAGATTTTTCTGATCGTCATAAACCTCAATGTACTCGAACTCACTATTTTGAGATTGCAATAGCTTTTGCAGAAGTTCAAAGAGGGTAGCAAAATCTCGCTCAAACAAGGAAATACTCAAAGCCGAGTCTAGTAAGGGAGTAATGGATTCTGTTTTAATTGTGGACTGCTGATCAATAGTAGTATTAATAATTCGCAGGCTATTACCCAACAGCATACTCAGCATCACTAGCTCAACAATAACGCTGGCCAGAATAAGTTTAAGACGAAGCGATTTTCGAATAAAGCGAAGAAACATATTTTAACTCAAACCTGCTATATCATTTAAAAACATCAGCATAGGAATCTAATGACTGCATTTCACTATCTGAAATTAATTTAAAGCCATTAAAAATATAAGCATCACCCGCTTTTGAATCTTTAAATGATAAAAATAATTTTTGAAGCTCAGCAACTGTCTTTTTATCTAAATCAGGTTTGGCCAAAACAATAAAACCACTAACTGCTTCTGTCTTTCCAATACTGCGAAGTTTATTTTTTTCCTCAGTTGGAAAATTTTCCCATAATTTAACACCTGTACAAGAAGCGCTACTTATATCATTAAGGACATTGTAAATTGCATTATTATGGGTTTTAACCTGGATGACATCAAGATTATTTCCCGGAATAACATCATATTTTTTTAATTGTTTTAATACCACCTGATGAATAATTGATTTTTCAGGTGCCAATGAAATACTTTCACCCTGTAACGCTTCTAACGAATGTATAGGCGAATCTTTTTTCACCAGATAAACACCTACAATTTTATGGGTTGTCATTGCGACACGTTGATATGCATATTCTTTTTCAAAATAACGCGCCAGATGAGGCGCGCTAAAGATTAGATCATAATCAAATGTTTTGACATTTTTTATATACGTGGGTACATCTTTTGCAGATACCAGAGATAAACTATATTGGAGTGATTCGTTAATATATTTTTGTAAACCTTTATTATGATTTATGAGTTTGCTAGAACTGACATAAGGAAAGATGCCGAGTTTTAAAGCGGTCTTTTCAGCAATAGCCGGCATTGAAATATAAAATAATAATAAAAATAAAATACTACGACGTTTCATCAATTCACCTGTTTCATGCATTTGATTGTAAAACTTTAAACAAGTATAGTTTAAATTTGCAAAAACACTCTATTCAGGTGACTATCGAGGTTTTTAAAAGTATTTTTCAATATATGCCTAACATACTGATATACTTACAATGATCTAAAGCTAATTCAATAGAAACAAGTAAGTTATGTGTTTTGTGATTTTTCAGGGGTTTTTAGTCTATTTATAACATTTAGTAAATTATGGATTCAATTAATTAATCGTTAACTCTGGCACTGCTAACCGTTGCGCTGTTTGATTTTACCAATGGTTTTCACGATACCGCGGACTGGGTGACCACTGCAATTGCATCCCGAGCCATGAAACCCGCAGTAGCCATTGGTATCGTCACCTGTTTCACTTTTATTGTCTCCCAAATATTTAAGTATTGCCTGGCTGGGATTTTCCCACGGCGCCAATGACGCCCAAAAAGGCATGGCTATTATTGGTATGATGCTGGCGGCCAATGGAATACACCCATCTTTCATACAACCAAGGGCCAACAATTTTAAATTTAAATATCTTCAGTTATCCAACGATTAGCTGCATCTAATTCGCTAATATCAAAATACTTAACTTTCGCTCTGGTAAAAGGCTTGAGCAATAACGCCATGCCTTGCTCCCAGCGTTTATCCCCCACAATCGCCATGCGCTCAATATCACTGTAATGGCGCAAACCAAATTTCCCATCCTCCCAGGCGGCGGCGGTTGTCCAGCCGTGAAAATCATCTAGCGTCACTAATAACCTTATGCAGGAATGATCCTTAATCATGCGTTCAAGTTCGGGCACGAAAACATCAAAATCCTCTTTAGTTAACTTGCCGGATAATTGCATCGTTAAAATATTATCCCAGCTATGTCCTTCAATTTCGATCCGGCTGAATTGTGTTGCCATCATCTCCTCCTCATCATTTTTATCTGTTTTTGAAATTAAATCAAAAATAACCCCCTGTCGCTGTCACTCAGGTTACATTCAACTGGATTTTAGAAGAGTAAAGTTATGGATAAAATTAAGATTGTTTAGTTACTTTTTGATCTCTCATGAGCCGTCCAGGAATAGCTCTGGAATAGTCCTGGAATCACCCCGGTATGCACACAGATGCTAAAAAACAAAATGGAGAACCAACATGCAATACCTGACTGAACTTGAAGCCACCATTAATGATATGGTGCAGAAAGGTCGCGGCATACTGGCGGCGGATGAAAGTGCGCCGACGATAGCTAAACGTTTTCTGTCCATTGATGTGGAATCAACTGAGGAAACGCGACGCGCCTGGCGTAGTTTATTAGTCAACACAGAAGGTTTAGGTGAATATATCAGCGGCCTGATTTTATTTGAAGAAACCCTCACCCAAACAACCGATAAAAACACCGGTATCGCAGAAACTGCCTGGCAGCAAAAAATTGTACCGGGCATTAAAGTGGACAAGGGTAAAATCCCACTCGCCCTGTCACCCGGCGATTTAATTACACAGGGTTTAGATGGTCTGGCTGAGCGGCTGAAAATTTATAAAAATCAGGGTGCACGTTTCGCCAAGTGGCGTGAGGTTTATGCCATTAATAAACATGTGCCCAGCCAGTCGGGCATTGAAGCCAATGCGGAAATGCTCGCCCGTTATGCGGCGGTCTGTCAGCAGGAAGGGTTGGTGCCGATTGTTGAGCCGGAAGTATTAATGGATGGTGAGCATTCTATTGAGCGCCACGCAGAAGTCACTGAAGCGGTGCTAATTGCGGTCTTTAATGCCTTGCATCGCCACCGTGTAATTCCTGAATTAATGATTTTAAAACCCAACATGGTGCTACCGGGAAAAGATACTCGCTGCGCACAAGCCGATGAAGTTGCCGCGGCGACCTTAAAGGTTTTACGCCGCACGGTACCGGCAGCGGTTCCGAGTATTAATTTTCTTTCCGGCGGTCAAAATCCACAGGAGGCGACGCAAAATTTAAATGCGTTAAACCAACAGGCAATGAACCCACCCTGGCAACTCAGCATTTCCTATGGCCGCGCATTACAGCAACCGGCACTACAGGCGTGGCGTGGAAAAACCCAAAATATTTTAGCCGCTCAGCAGGCCTTACTTAAGCGTACAAAATTAAATCATCTGGCAATGCTGGGTGAGTACCAGAGTGGGATGGAAAATAATTAAATTTTGTTCGAATCAATTTTGTTCGATCAATTTTAGGCGGATCAAGTTTATTAATCACAATGCATATTCTTCACCCAGCTTCGGCATTTTCACCTGTGTGTCGGTTAATTTATTTGCAAAGGTTTTCATACTTTTTCTTCCCCGTGTAGCAGAAAAGTTGTTTTTGGATTAGCGGTTTTGGGATGCCAGGCGAACAACTCAACCTGATCTGCATGGGCAAAAAAACCGCCGATCGTACAAATGTTTGTATGCCCGGTATTTCTTCACTAAAATTTTCACCAAGCAATTAATATACGTTTACCTGCGCACTCAATTAAATGACAGGAGTCGGTAACTCCCTGGTCCGCACCGTGAAAAGTAATTTTTATATTCATCCTTTTTCGTTTGTTACTTATCAAAAAATTAATAGCGGGTTTTATATTTTCGGATACTCGATTATATTAGGTTAGAAAAACTTATAACAAAACTTGTTTAATTCCGCTGTCATTCAGGTTGCTGATATCATTAATTAAAAAACACAACAAATTGTAAACCTTATTTTGATAGTATAGTTAGCAAAGGAACCTCCGATTAAGTATGGTTAGCTTTAGGCTGGCTAATAATAATCAGACTTGATCAGAGATCCCTTAACTAATATTACACCGGAGAAAGTAATGTGGCTGCAACGTTTTAAGCGCTGGCGGAAACAACGGTTTTTACGCCGTAAACGTATCCCCGAAAAATTATGGCAGCAAGTGTTTAATGATGCTCTTGCACATTACCACTTGAATCGTCACGAACTACTGCGTCTGCGTGAGCTAAGCAGTTTATTTTTAGATAAAAAAGTTTTTATTGGTGCCAACGATTTTCAGCTTAGTGATTATCAACGCTGTGTTATAGCGGCAACCGCCTGCCTGCTAATTTTAAATCTGGAGCTGGAGTATTACGATGGCTGGCTGGAAGTGATTGTTTATGATGGGCCATTTATCGTTCACCGAAAAGTAACAGACTCCGCCGGAGTTGTACACCAACAAAATACTGTGCTCAGTGGCGAAGCCTGGGGCCGCGGACCGGTGATACTGGCCTGGGATGATGCAGAGCCGCACAAACATGCCAATGGACACGGGGCGGGTTCAAATGTCATTGTGCATGAGTTCGCCCATAAACTGGATATGTTAGATGGTGTCGCCGATGGTATGCCTCCCTTACATGTGGATATGAGCCGAAAATCATGGATAAAAATATTATCTCGGGTTTACGAAGATTTGGAGTTAAAAGTAGAGCACCACCATAAAACCCGTATTGATTCCTACGGCGCTGAAAATCCGGCGGAATTTTTTGCGGTCATCAGTGAACTGTTTTTTCAGTTACCGGTACACTTGCAACGTTATTACCCACAACTGTATCATCAGCTAAGTCTGTTTTATAAACAGGATCCGTTAAAGCGTCTGCGCTAAATAAAACACTCAACTCGTTAATGTTTCTATAATCGGGCAGTGCCCACTATCACTGTCACGTTGGCAGTTATTGATCAGTGTATCGAGCGTGCTGCGTAACTTTTCCAAATCACTGATTTGCTGATTAATCTGTTGACGTTTTCTCTCTGCTCTTGCACGCACATCACCGCACTGGCCATCTCCCATCTGTAGAAGCTCAGCTATTTCCTGTAGTTTAAAACCCAGCTGCTGTGCACGCTTTATAAAGCGAATTCGGGTAATGGTTTCGAGCGGGTAAATACGATAGCCTGCAGGCGGTTTAGCGGGCTCTGTCAGTAATGCGATGCGCTGATAATAGCGTATGGTTTCAATATTGACCTCAGCCGCCTTTGCCAGTCTTCCGATGGTGAGTGGTTTTTGCATCATTAGCGCCCCTTAAGTATTTAGCCTGAGTATTTAGCCTGAGTAAATAGCCTGAATAAATAACCTGAGCAAATCATCCAGGCAAATCATCCAGGCAAATCGCCACAAGTCTGTTAAAGGGTACAGGCTATTTTCACATTAATCAGTAGATTTTTTACTTGACCTGGAGTTAACTCCAGATTGTATGCTTAAATCTACTAATCACCATAGAACACCGGTTAAACATGCAGTCTGTTTAGATATTACCAGAGCCCTGTTGCGGAGAACAAAACAGGCTCATTGTTAATCAGGAATAATCATGAACATCAAAGTCGAAGTTTTTTCATCCCCTGGCTGTGGCAAATGTGGGCACGCCAAAGACGTGTTACGCAAACTCGCCGAAGAGCTGGGGGGTGATGCGATTCAGTGGCGAGAAGTAAACATACTGGAAGAGCTGGATCATGCGGTCGAGCTGGGTGTGTTATCGACCCCCTCTATTGCTATCAATAACAAACTGATCTTTACCCGTTTGCCATCATTTAAAAAATTGCGTAGTGAATTACTGACGCATTTAAATAAGGCGAGTTAATTATGCTGACCCTTTTAATCATCACCTCAGCCACACTTGGTTTACTGGCCTTTTTTGAACCCTGCACGATTGCTACACATACCTTATTTTCTGTAAAAGCCAGTCGCTCAGATAAAAAAGAATGTTGCCAGAGTTTACTCAGTGTCTGGTTAAGTCGCACAGTTTTACTGGTTGGTTTATTTGTAATGGCTGTGTTAGTTATTACACCTCCGCAATGGGGTACTGAAGGCAGCAGTTCCACACCCAGCATTATTCTTTCTGTGATGGCTGGTGTTTATCTGCTCTCACGTTTTATTTACATTCCGGTTCCACACCTGGCATTTCATAAACTCCTGCCAGGTAATTCGCACTTGCCCTACTCGATTCAATTAGGCCTGAGCTTACCCGCCTGCACACTACCTCTGGTTATTATTGTGGCAGGTATGTCAGTGACCCTAAACTCCGTATTATTTGCCGCCATTGCCGGCCTGTTGTTTTCGAGTTTGTTTACCCTGCCGATGGTTTTTGCCACCTACAAAGGCCTGAATAAAGATGCGCTGGCATTATTAAATCGCGCAGCCCAAAGCAGCCCCTACCTCACCGCCATTTTATTATTATTGCTGGCATTATATTTATTAGTGCCAACACTGAATATTAATATCGATGAATTTAAACAGGTGTTAACTGAAGCCAGCTGGGCTGGTATTGGTCTGTCTTTTTTAGCGGGATTTGTGTTTAGCTTTAATCCTGTTTCATTTGCTTCCATTCCGGTTGTATTAGCCTATGTCACCAAAGCCCACGAAGAAAAACGCGCCATCTTAATGGGCGGAGCATTTGTATCTGGCATGTTACTCACCCATGTTGTGCTGGGTGTTGCCGCCGCTCTGGGTGGCGAATGGGTACAGGGTATAATGGGCAGGCATTGGGGGCTATTCCTCGGCCCGCTTTTAATCTCAATGGGATTAATCTGGGCAGGCTGGTTAAATATTCGCCTTCCCTGGGTTGGCATGAAAGCTAAAAAAGTCAGCGGATTTTGGGGGGCATTTTTACTTGGCATTCCATTTTCTGTTGCCGTATGCCCATTCTGTACACCCGCACTGCTGGTAACCCTAACGGCCAGTGCAGCCATCGGTTCGGTGAGTTTTGGTTTTGCATTACTACTGGCCTTCGCACTCGGGCGCAGCATTCCAGTAATATTAGGCGCATGGAGCATGGGCTGGATTGAATCTTTACAAATCCTCTCTCGTTACCAGAAAACATTTGAAATCATCGCGGGTATTACACTGATACTAACCGGGCTATACTTACTCAATGAATACTTTTTTATTATTTAGCGAGAAGTAAATCATGTTTAAAATTGGCGAAGTCACAAAAAAAACCGGCATGAGTGCAGACACTTTACGCTACTATGAAAAATTCGGTTTAATCACAGACGTATCCCGAAACCCATCGGGCATACGTTTGTACAGTGATAAAAATCTGTCACATTTGAATTTTATCAAACGTGCTCAGCGCATGAATTTCAGCCTGAATGAAATTAAAAACCTGCTGAGCATGCGAGAAGACCCGCAACATGCAAAAGAAAGTGTACGTCAGCTTACCGCAGATAAATTAAAAAATATTGAGGAGCAGCTGACAGAGCTTTCAACGCTGAAAAATGAATTAACTTTATTGCTGAATCTTTGTCGGGGCAGTAAAGATGGTTGTCCGATTATTGAAGGCATTGATACTGACTCCTGAGAATTTATATTTCTGGAGCTAATCTGATTAAGCATAGCCAAAATTAGACATGATCAGAACATCACTAGCCTAAGAAATTATTCATCTCTACATATCTCGTCCGCAAACTCAAGTTCGATTGTGGTATACACAAAAGCAAAATCTACCAGCAATTCACCTATCTGGTTTTTAATTTTCTTTTGCTCTTCAACAGTAATAATTTCATTAATCTTAAGATGCGCTGTTAACACATGACGTTCACCATCAAGAGACCACAAATGCAGGTGATGAATTTGACCAATTTGACGAATCGACATTAATTTATTTCGAACTTCATCTAGCACTACATTATCCGGCGAGGACTGCAGAAAAATTTTTATCGTTTGGCGAGTATTTTTAAAGACATTAATAAGAATAAATAATGTGAAAACAATAGACAACAGAGGATCAAGAATCGGCCAGTCAAAAAACATAAGCAACACACTGACAATTAACACACTCACCCAACCTAAAACATCTTCAATTAAATGCCAGCTCAGCACCTGTTCATTAAGAGTTTTTCCTTTGATTATTTTCCATGCGGCATAACCATTAACCGTTACACCCAACACAGCCAGCCACAACATGCCTGTTGCATCCGGCATTTGCGGGTCTATCAAATTTGGTAACGACTCGGACAACACCCATATTGAACCCGCAATTAAAACAGCCCCGTTTAATAATGCGCCCAACAATGAAAACCGGTGATAGCCATAGGTAAAATCATCATCAGGATTTTTTTGACTAAGCCGGCTTAATATCCATGCCAGCCCGATGGATAAGGTATCACCGAGATCATGAACCGCATCCGCCATAATGGCGGTACTATTTGTCAGAATTCCACCGATAAATTCAATAATAGTAAAACTAAAATTGAGAAAGAAAACGATACCGATATTATTTGAACTGGAATCGTGCTTATGATGATCTGACATTTTTCAGTTATCCCCTGTAGTTTTACTCCTGGCTCATTAACCCTGAATCATTAACCCTGAATCATTAACCCCGGCTTATTAACCCCAGCATATTAACCCGAGCATATTAACTCTGGCTAATTCACCCAGTCGCCCATTTTCTCACTCGTTCGGGTGAGACTATACCTTATAGAATTGACAAATAGCATACATAGACTATATTTGCACTTTGAATACTATGTTTGTTTACCACCCAGACATAACGTCCTGTTACTCGTTAGAAAATTCGTTTATCTGAAAATTGAATGGAATACGATTTACTTTAATAACCTCGATCATTTGATGTGTGAATTACAGACATCATAAACACCAAATGCAGCCGTAAAGAGTCATAACAATGTATTTTACTCCATTTCTTTTAAAAATTTTCAACCCCTTGCTATTTGCCGCTTTTTTATTATTCTCTAACCATTTACTCGCTGAAGAAACCGCTAAAAAACCCATAGCCATTACAGGTGCAGGTGCACATTTTGCCTGGGTAATTTTTGATTCTTTAAAAGATGAGCTTGAACAGTCAACGGGCATTAAACTACAGCTATTTGGAAAAAACTCTAATCTGGGCATGGGCTGTAATGCGGGAATAAAACTGGCAAAACAAAGCACTCACACTCATCAGACGTTTGGTTTCACCTGCTGCCCATTAAGTCAGGAGGAACTCGATAAGGAAAATTTAAAAATTTACCCCCTGGCTGAAGAGCCAATTATGATTCTGGTTAATAAAAACAATCCGCTTACCAATTTATCTACTGAACAGGTTCGATCTATTTTTAGTGGTAAAATAACTAACTGGAAAGATGTAGGCGGATGGGACAAGCCAATTGTTGTGGTTACTCGCTTACATTGCAAAAAACGACCGGGACACTGGAAAACCATTTTACCCAGCGCCGATCATTTTGTTAAAAAAAGACTTAACGTTTCAAGCGCAAAAGAAATGGTAAAACTGGTAACTGATTTCGACACATCATTTGGTCACATAGGCTCTACCTGGTTATTCGATAAAAACAGCAATGTAAAAGCCATTACAATAAATAACGTTGCCGCTACTGCAGAAAACCTGAAAAACGAAACCTACCCCTTCCACAGAAGACTTTCAGCCATTACCAACCTAACCCCGTCAAAAGAGACTCTAATGACAATACGCCAGGTTCAGCATGGAAAGTCGTTTAATGAGGTTGCAAAACGATTTAACCTGCTACCCATAAAATCAGAAAACACACATTAAACAAACCAGAGAACATACATTAAAAGTAAAACAATATTACTTATTATTTCTACTCATGGTGTAACTAAAATAAAACAAAACCATCGCAGCAGCCAGAAAAAACAATTGCATTGTTTTAAACCAGGGGGACACATTTAAATAGACATCCTGCCAGAAACCAGAATTAACTAAAGGATTAAAAACACGGGACAATATCATCACATCCAGAAACCATGCAGGGCTTTCTGTACAACATGCCTGTATACGTAAATAAAACACACTCATAATTAACAATACTGATGCGCCAGCTATCCACCAGATTATATTCAGTGGCGGCGATACTTTTTTAATCTGCACAAAAAAAACAGAAGCGGCCAGCCATGTAATAACAGTAATCGGCATAATATATACACCCCACAGCTGGGTATCACCTAAATCATTTACTTTTTGAATAATAAATACCGGATTGTTAATCAATAAAACCTTAAATGCAATAATCGGGTTCGCATGAAACAGTTGACTATAGATTTCTAAATTATTTATAAGTTCAAAACTTATCTGATTTGGAAGGCTGAAAGTCACAAGCGATAACACTGTAACTTCTACTGCCATAAACATCATTAACGTTATGCCTGCGTAAATTATATATTTCATTATTATTTTACTATTAACCGTATCATAAATATAAACCGTTTCCCCTGTCACTATTATAGCCGCCTTTTACTATATAACGAGCTATAATGATGTTAGCAGATATTCTTAGAGCAACAGTTTCATGAAAACAAATATGGGGCGATTAGATCAGGTTTTACGCATTGGTACTAGCCTGTGATTAATATACGTTGGCTTTTTAGTTTCAGTCGCCACCTGATAGGCTCTATCAGTATCATTAGCTTAATTATTGCAGCTTTGCGTTACTGCCCTTTATACACCTTGTCGGGCATTAATACCTGCCCCGGAAAATAAAGACCCGCGACGCTCTGAATAAGTATGGCTAGTGTTAGAAAATTGTAGTCAGTTTAAATTAATCTGAGCTCATCAGAGCACCCTGGAACCCCTTAAATCGTGCATCATTTTAAAAGAATATTATCCATATCAATGCCTGAATTCTGCTATTCTACTGTCCTGCAATGTTTTTTAGATGTGTTCGATTTAGCATGTCATTTTGAAAAAGGCTTACATTTTTCATGGGATTTAAATACCCTGAAAAAGATAAGAGAAGTATGAGTTTACGAACACAGATTTTATTATCAATTCTTGGTATTACCATTTTGGCCCAGGCGGTTTTTGGGTTTCTTGCCTACCGTCAAATTACCGAAAGCCGGGGCGATCAGCTAACCATATTTTTACAATACCTCAACCGTGAGATTGCTGAGCGCATTACCCTGCCCGGCAATAGCTATGTCACTCAAATTTACCTTGAAGAATTACGCCAGAAATTCTCTACGCCAAAGTCTATTCTGCTTATACAGAAAGACCAGCTAATACTCTATATCGCGGGAAATCCTGGGCAGAGCCTCAGCTCGATATCCACGCACTTGAATAAAGCCAGTGCAGATTCTGATAAACATGGCTTGATAGATCTGGACGGTGTGCAATATTACTGGGCGATCAGCATGTTACCTGACAATGATTATCAACTGGTAATGCTTGAGCCTGCCCACAGTGAAGAGCTTGAAATCGCATCGGCACTCAAAATGCGTTTATTCAGCTCCGGCTTTGTTATTATCTGGCTAGCGGTGTGGATCAGCCTGTTACTCAGCACAAAAATATCCCGCGAACTGGACAAGAAAAACGATGAGCTACAACACATGGCTCTGCATGATAATTTAACCGGACTACCCAATCGCACACTTTTAGCCGACAGAATGGAGCAGTTATTATTACAGTCCGCACGCAATAGCTCACCCTTCTCCCTGTTTCTGCTCGACCTCGATCGTTTTAAGGAAATTAATGATACCCTCGGCCACCATTTTGGTGACGAGTTATTAAAGATGGTGAGCAGCCGCCTGTCCAATTCTATTCGGGAAAATGATTCTATTGCTCGCCTCGGCGGAGACGAATTTGCAATATTACTACCACAGACTGATTCGGATGGTGCAGTCCTGTGCGCTAACCGTATTTTACAGGACATGAAAGAAAACTACTCCATTAACGATGTATCAACTGAAAGCAAGGCCAGCATCGGTATTGCCCTTTACCCGGAGCACGGCGATAACGCGCAAACACTTATGCAGTTTGCTGATGTGGCCATGTACCAGGCAAAAAAATCCCAGTCCGGTTATGCCATATATGACCCGACACAAAATACCCACAGTGTACGCCGCCTGCGCTTGATGAATGATTTACGTGATGCCATAGAAAACAATACAATTACTGCGCATTATCAGCCCATTATTGATCACAAAATAAACACGGTTAGTTCATTAGAAGCACTGGCGCGCTGGAAACACCCGGAGCTAGATAATATATCGCCGGATGAATTTATTCCCATGGCAGAGCAAATGGGCCTGATTCGCATACTCACTTTACAGATTCTTCAGCAGGCATTAACGTTTAGTAACATAATAAAAAAACGCGGTCATAACATAAACATGAATGTTAACCTGTCAGTTTATTGCCTGCAGGATTTTTCCCTGCCGGAAGAAATAACTGATATGTTAAAAGCTCATAACATTGAAGCAGGACGAATCGAACTCGAAATAACCGAAAGCGCACTGATGCTTGACCTCAACCGGGCTGGTAAAATATTAGGCAAATTAAATGATGCGGGCATACGGCTGGCTATTGATGATTTTGGCACCGGCTTTTCATCTCTTAATTATTTAAAAAGCTTACCTGTTGATACGTTAAAGATAGATAAAAGTTTTATTTTTGAAATGGAAGTAAGCACAAAAGACAAAGCCGTTGTTAAAACCATTGTAGAGCTGGGGCATAACTTAGGCTGCAAAGTAGTAGCTGAGGGGGTTGAGAACAAGGCGACTCTTGATGAACTTGGTTCTCTTAATGTTGATGCGGTACAGGGGTATTTCTTTAGTCGAGCATTAGCTGAAAAGGAAATGATCGAATGGCTGGATAATTATAGTTAACACTTTTAAAAAATATATTTTACTCTAATAGCACAGATTTAAATTATGACGCAGCAGATTTTTTAATTCTACAAGTATGCAACCGGCATCATTAAAAAAGCGGCGCCAGTAAACCAAACAGTTAAACCAAACAGTTAAACCCAGCAGGTTCCTCCCAGCAAATCAAAGCATACAAAATTTACCGTGCATGACATTAACACACCTATTGCCTGTAATGCAGCTAAACCGCTAACTGCAATAAAATCGAGCATATCTGCATATTATGCGAGATTGCCCATCGTCCCCCTACCAAACGGCCGAATGCAACTCACGCACAATTAATCAGTTGCAACAATTGCTGGGTATCCGTCATTAACCGATAACTAATGTGCTGTAATTAAAATTACAGGCAGCAATGGCTTTGATAAAGAACTTCAAGGATCAATAGTCCCTGCCGCGTAAATGATAAGCATTATCATTTACGCGGCAGGGGGGCACCTCTTTGTATAAAAACCTGCTTAGCCGGTCAATGTTAATTATTGAAATGTCTTAGATACATAGCACTGCAATCAAACATTTATGTACTAAACTTGGATCATAATTAAAAATTTAAGGCATCAAATTTATAACCTTTAATTCATAACTGAAGTGAGTACATACATGCGCTTAAGCAACTCCCTCCTGGCAGCCATCATAACAACAGGTATACTCCTGACTTTAGCTGGCCTGCTATTCGCGCAAAGTAATACGTTTCCTGCCCATCCATTTATTGTTAGCTATGTCATTAAAAATAGTGATAGCACTGCAATTCTGGAAGAGTTTAGTCAATATTTATCACAACACTCAGGTTACCCCCTGACAGTTGAATTCGCATCTAACGACACTGATTTGTCACAAAAAATACGTAACGATCCTTTCACTATAAGCTCGAGCTGCGGTGCCCCCTATACTCAGAACCAGAAAACAGAACCGCAACAACGGGTTGCCTTACCCATATTCAAACAGAAACCGACCTGCTACAGCCCGGTTCTTGCTGGCTCAAATGCTAGTGAAAAAGCTCTGGTAGAATTTAAAGATGGAGTGCTCGCTATTCTGAGCGGCGCTCTAATTGCAGATTTTTATCCCCAGAATACACACTCAATAAACAGGGTAAAAAATATTGCAGCCGTTAATTTTGATGATTTCGTTAAAAAAAATAGCTTTTTATGATCCGATAACAACAAAAAGAATGAAGTTGATATTATTTAAGGAATCTAAATCACTGTGACATTCACAACAAAGAAATGGTTTTTAAAATCAATTTCAAGACAGGTCAGCTTACTACTGCTACTTTTACTAAGCACAGTTTTTCTGTTGTCTACATTGTATCTTTACAACATTCAGATAAACGAACTCAATCTGGCCAATCAAACATTAATAAAATGGCCGGACGTTATAATACTATTAACCGCCGGATTTGCTTCCTGGGTTTGCAACAATAATAATCACATGGATTTTACAGAATGTTATTCAGCAAACCTTACCGAAAATTGGAACTGGCTAAAAACGTCAGACTCACTCTGGATGAGATAGCACAATGACAGCACCCCTACTCACTATAATTGATGACGAAATCGCACTCGTAGACTTTATCTGTCACGTTGCTGAACAGGCAGATTATGCAGTTGAAAAGTTTAATGATGCAAGACTGTTCATGCAAAATTTCAAAAACACTTCAGATGTAATTGTACTCGATCTAATGATGCCGGGAGTTGATGGCGTTGAGGTCATTCGTTACCTGGCCAATGAAAAATGCAGCGCACAGATAATTTTAATGAGCGGCTTTGACAAAAGTGTTTTACACTCTGCACAGGAACTCGCCAAAGAGCAAAAGCTAAACTTTCGCGGCTGCCTGTCCAAACCGTTTAGAGCAAATGAAATATATAAAATGCTCAGTGAAATCACAATCGAACCCAGTTCTTTTAAGAACCAGCGCACTAACCAGCCGCCCACTGTTGAGGAGCTTTTCTCCGCAATAACCAATCATGAACTTATCATGAACTATCAACCTAAAATCGATCTTAACGACAATAATTATTTAGCTGTTGAAGCTCTGGTGCGCTGGCAACACCCTGAACGAGGGTTAGTCCCGCCGGATTTATTTATACCTCTGGCTGAAAAGCACAATTTAATTGATGACCTAACCTGGGAAATTTTTCATCTGGTTCTGACACAGGCACAGGTCTGGCTGTCTCAGGGACTGGAAATAAAAATCGCAGTTAACATGTCGGCCATTACATTAAAGGATCTCGATTTACCTAAAAAAATGACCGCACTTTTAAATCAATATAATGTAGAACCTTCACAAATCATACTTGAAGTAACTGAAACCTCATTAATGCAGGAGTTAATAAAATCACTGGATATTCTCACCCGTCTCAGAATGAAAGGTTTTAAATTATCCATTGATGACTTTGGCACCGGTTACTCTTCACTTATACAATTACATCGTATTCCATTTTCAGAGCTTAAAATCGATGGTTCGTTCGTTATGATAATGGATAAGGATCCGGAATCACTCGCAATAGTTGAAACCGTAGTTTTACTTGGACATAAACTCGGCATGAAAGTTGTGGCCGAAGGTGTAGAAACTGAAGAAAACATGGATCAGCTGCGTGATATGAACTGTGATATCGCTCAGGGTTACCATATCTGTAGACCACAAATAGCGCAAGATATTACCCAATGGTTTTTAAATAAAAACAACGAAAGATATATACTGTAGGCGTTAACTTTAGCTGACTCCTACAAAAAAAATAACTTCATACATGTGTATCTAAGGTGCCCTCATTTCAATTTTCATTGCAGATACCAGATTAATCTCTATCACTCCACACCTTATACCGGCAGCCTGAAACCCGACAACATCAGGCAATATATTAATACTTGCTAATTAAATACAGTCTTTTTATATGCAAAAAACAGGTATATAATATTTTCTCAAATCAGCAGCATTTCATTAATACACAATACAAAGGATGTAAAATGTTAAAAAACTCACTTTGGTTTATCCCCTTTCTTGTACTCTGTTTATTAAATATAACTAATATTGCTTATGCAGACGAGTCGGATCAATGGCAGCAGTTTCGTGCACATAAAGGCATCAATGAACTGGATGCACAGTTTGATCAGCCTGAACCTGAGGTTCGTGTAGTAGAAAAAACTGTAGAAGTTGAAAAAGTAGTTATCAAAGAAGTACCGGTAGCGGTTACACAGCCTGAACCAGAGCCGGTGGCCGTTACTGCTCCAGCATCTGATTCAGATATCACGGTTGAATCCGATGGCTATGTTTTTAAACTTGGCAACTGTCTCATGTCACACCGAAATATTAAGTGTGATTTAAAAATCCTCAGTGTTGAACATGACGGAAGTTTAGCGCTGTATTCTGCACATGGACGTTACTCGACCAAATTATTTGACCGGAACGGAAATGAATATATACCCAGTAAAATTTCTATGGGTAATAAATCAAATCAAAAGCATATAACAAATCAGTATATTGCTGGTGTTACGGCTAAAGGCTCAATCAACTTTGAAAACATTGACAAAAGCACCCAGACAATTGCTTTGATCGACTTAAGTTATCACGACTATACTGACAGAAAGTACAAGCACATAAAATTTCGCAATGTAAATTTGGGTTTATAAAATAATTTCGATGGATAATATATATTTTATAAAATAATCTCCCCCTTTGAAAAAGGGGGATTGAGAGGGGGTTTAACTAAACCCGTTTAAACAAGTTCCATCGATGCCTTAACACAACGCAGCACTTCATAATCATACTGACCATCTAGATACTCAAATACCGGCTTAAGTTTTATAGCTTCTTCGCCTAACTCTAAAATCGCATTTTGAATAAGTGTGATTTCATTTTTAGAAATACTCACTACATCATTTAATTCAACACTTCCCTGCTCAATTAATTTAGCCAGATGATTAATTACCGTTGACTGAGTTAAGCCTCTTTGCTGTGATATTGCCGGTGTGTCCATGCCACTTTTAAACAGCATTAATGTTTCTTCTATGGTATCGGTTTTATTTGTATTATTATCGCTATCAAAATCCCGCAACACCGCCAGAAAATCATCTGCATAATTTTCAAGCTTAGTTGCACCCACACCGCTAACATTGGCAAACTGATCATGAGTTTGCGGCATGCGATCTATCATATCCATTAATGTGGAATCGTGAAAAATTACAAATGGCGGCACGCCTAATTCTTCTGATAATTTTTTTCGTGTGGCACGCAGGGTTTCCCATAACTCATTATTAGTAATATTTTTATGTTGCACCTTGCGCGTTTTGCTTTTGTTTTGCAGCATCTGTTTTCTAAGGTGCAAACGAGTTTCACCTTTTAACACGGCTCGACAACTTTCTGTTAACAGTAAACTACCATGCCCCTGCACATCAACATTTAATAAATTTCTGGCGATTAACTGTCGAAACAGATTGCGCCATTGTTTAGCATTTAATTCATTACCGATACCAAACACACTTAACTGATTGTGGCCATTATTGATAACGCGTTCGTTCTCTTTACCGAGCAATACATCAGTTAAATAAGTCACCCCGAATAACTGGCCGGTACGGTGCACAGTTGATAAGGCTTTTTGTGCGGCCACCGAAGCATCCCAGGTTTCCACCGGCGTAATACAGGTGTCGCAATTACCGCAGGGTTCTTTTAAATCGTCACCAAAATATTTTAATAAAGATTGCCGGCGACAGGTTGTGAGCTCGGCAAAACCCAGCATCGAATCAAGTTTATGACGCTCAACCCGTTTATGGGATTCTTCCGCTTCAGATGATTCCATCATCTGTTTCAGCATTATGACATCCTGCAAACCATACATCATCCATGCATCCGAAGGCTGACCATCGCGCCCCGCACGACCGGTTTCCTGATAATACGCTTCTATGCTTTTAGGTAAATTTAAATGCGCAACAAATCGCACATCCGGTTTATCTATGCCCATACCAAAAGCAATCGTGGCAACAATAATGACGCCATCTTCAGATAAAAATCGCTTTTGATTTTGTTGGCGTATTTTTTGCGATAAACCTGCGTGATAAGGTAATGCATTTAAACCTTTATCGCTTAAAAACTCTGCGGTTTGTTCAACTTTTTTACGTGATAAACAATAAACAATTCCCGCTTCACCTTCATGTTCATTTTGAATAAAACGGTATAACGCATCCCGCGCTGTGCCCTGGTTTTCCGCCACACGGTAACATATATTTGGCCGGTCAAATCCCGAGATAAAACATTGCGCATCATGCAGCGAAAGTCGATTAATGATTTCCTGGCGCGTTGTATCATCGGCAGTCGCAGTTAAGGCAATTCGGGGTATTGTGGGAAAACGTTCATGTAAAACAGAAAGCTTAATATACTCTGGGCGAAAATCATGGCCCCATTGAGATACACAATGTGCTTCGTCAACCGCAAATAATGACACCGGTGCACGCGTTAATAGATTCAAAAAGCGCTCTGTCATTAATCGTTCGGGAGCGACATACAACAAGTCAATTTCGCCATTGAGCAAACGGGTTTCTACTTCCTGCGCTTCGAAGCCATCTAAAGATGAATTTAGAAATGCGGACTTCACCCCCAGCTGCTGCAACGCGTCAACCTGATCCTGCATGAGTGCAATTAGAGGCGAAACAACAATCCCAACCCCATCACGGGCCATTGCAGGAATTTGATAGCACAGGGACTTACCGCCGCCGGTAGGCATAAGCACCACCGCATCTTTACCGGCAATCACCTGCTCGATAATATTTTTCTGATGGAAGCGAAATTCTGAATAACCAAAAGTGGACTGGAGGATTTGTAGTGCGTGTTCGGACATGTAATTAAATTTCAGATTTTGAGTAGCTGGAACTTTACTTTGATGGTAGCCATAAGGCCAGTGCTAGTATGTCAAAAAAGATAATTACCGTGCCCTGCTAAGGTGCATCTCCATCGGGGAAAGACCACCGTTTTTTGGCGCTCTGTCCCGAATGGCACTAAGTTAAGCGCCTTTAGCATGAGATAATATCGGCCAATCAAAGCCAATAAAAACGATATCTATGCTAAATCAAACGCCGCTTTTTCCCGGTTTTCACCTACAAACACTTCGCAGGAA
>Ga0316206_1000412_pt1 | contig 60933 bp, 29 predicted proteins | sample 6monthpyrite_MG_FD_204942 | JGI IMG/M metagenome (GOLD analysis project Ga0316206, IMG submission 204942) | Microbial mat bacterial communities from mineral coupon in-situ incubated in ocean water Damariscotta River, Maine, United States -... | ecosystem: Environmental > Aquatic > Marine >...
CCCCCAAGGGAGGCCTTTCAGATGAATTACGCGCCCTGTTAAAAGCACGTAAACCCGAGCTACTTGAATTTTGTAAGCGTGACTCAGTGGCTAAGCAAAAATCAAACGGGTATGCCCTAATCAAGCCAACCGCTCGAACTGAAGAACTTTATGCCTCCTTTGCCCAGCAACGTCTATGGTTTCTCGATCAGCTAGCAGAAAATAAAAGCGCTATCTACAATGTGCCTTTGTTTTTACGCGCCTCCGGTGAACTGCATACCCCATCATTAATACAAGCCTTCAACGAAGTTATTCATCGCCATGAAGTCCTGAGAACGGTTTTTCAAGAACCTGAAAAAGATGATAAGGAACCCTATCAACATATTCTGCCAACGTTGATTTTAAATGTGCCAATCACCGATCTATCCCAACTTAATGAACAAGAAAGGGAACAACAAATACAGTCAATGGCACACAAAGAAGCAGAGCATCTGTTTGATTTATCAAAAGGACCACTCGTTCGATTGAGCATTATTAAAGCAGGAACAACGGAATCTGTGCTGCTTTTTCACTTTCATCATACGGTCTTTGACGGTTTATCCGTCGCTATTTTTTTACGTGAAATTAAGTCATTGTATGAAACCTTCCTGCAAGGCAAACCCTCTCCCTTACCTCCGCTAAAAATTCAATATGCGGATTATAGCCAATGGCAGCGTCAAAGCTTAAGTGGCAAGACCTTGGAAAAACATTTAAAATTTTGGAAAGCTCATCTTGCAGGCGCCCCTCCTTTTATCGAGCTCCCTGCGGATCATGCAAGACCATTGAATCAAACCCTCAAGGGCGCAAGAATAAGTTTTGAGATTGATCAAACACTCACAAAACACCTGCGAAACTTGAGCCAGCAGAATAATGTCACGCTTTTCATGACGCTCTACGCCGCGTTTGCAGTATTGCTGGCACGATATACCGATGAAAAGGATCTTGTCATCGGTATGCCTGTCGCTAATCGAAATCATCAACAGCTAGAATCCTTAATCGGTTTTTTTGCCAATACACTTGCATTAAGGTTTCGTATTGCACAGGATTTGGCTTTTACCGATTTACTGCAACAAGTGAAAGAAAATGTGTTAGCCGCATTACAACACCAAGACATCCCTTTTGAAAAATTAATTGATGAACTCAAGATAGAGAAAAGCTTGGCTCATAACCCTTTATTTCAGGTGATGTTTACCTTTCAAGAGGCCTACTTAGAAGATTTTTCCTTGTCTGATCTCACATTGTCCCCTTTGTCCTTTGAGCAAAGCAATGCAAAGTTTGACCTGAGCTTCATGGTACGTGAACATAAAAAAAAGTTGGTGGGTATATTTGAATACAATGCTGATTTGTTTGAGGCTGAAACAATTAAACGGATAGCGGGGAATTTTGACGTATTACTCACGGCTATTATTGATCATCCAGAGCACGCTATTAGCCAGTTGCCGGTGTTGAGCGAACAAGACATTCAGCAACTTCAAGCCTGGAATGATACCACAACGGATTATCCCCAAAACCAAACGATTATTGATTTGTTTGAACAGCAAGTAACAAAAAACCCGGATCATATTGCGCTCGTTTTTGAAGATCAGTCATTGAATTATCAACAGCTCAATGCCAAAGCCAATCAATTAGCCCATTATTTACTGAGTATTACTACCCCCTCTGGATCCGCTTTATTATCCCACAATCCTTTGGTCGCCATCGCCGTGGAACGCTCTATGGAAATGGTTATCGGTTTATTGGCGATTCTCAAAGCCGGAGGGGCCTATATACCTATTGACCCAAGTTATCCAAAGGCGCGTATTCGTTATATGCTTGATGACAGTGCGGCGCCTCTGTTATTGACGCAACGCCACTTGTCAGCCCCATTGTCTTTGGAAGCCTTGGACCATGAGTGTGTGATGGTGTGTTTGGATGAGGTGGACTTGGCTGAGCAGTCCATTGAAAATCCGAGGGTAAAGAGTCACGCGGAGGACTTGGCTTATGTAATTTATACCTCGGGGTCGACGGGTAAACCCAAGGGCGTGATGGTTGAAAATTCTAATGTTGTCAATTTTTTAGATGCGTTTGAAAAACAAGCGCCACATATAACCCCATTAAAAGGGATTTTTACCGTTCCATTTAGCTTTGACCTATCTGTTTGGGAAATTTTCAGCCAGCTTTGTTATGGAGGCACACTACATGTGCTATCACAAGATACCTTGTTGGATACGGATTTATTGACAAACTATTTGCTTAATAAACAGATTTCTTCTGCCTACATAGCACCGGCTTTATTGGACTTAATTGCCAGTAATCTGAAAAAACAAGGAAATCCTTTACAGCGACTTTTGGTGGGTGTTGAACCCATATCGCAGAAGGTATTGCAAGAATTCAGAACACTTTCTAATGAACTTTATATTATCAATGGCTATGGGCCGACCGAAGCAACAGTGTGCGCTACTTTTTATAAATTTACTCATGCCATAGAAAATGAACGCCGAACCCCCATTGGCAAAGCTGTCGCTAATTATCAAATTTATATTTTAAATACCAATAATCAACCCCAACCCCCAGGCTTTCCCGGCGAACTCTGCATTGCCGGCGTTGGCCTAGCACGTGGCTACCTCAACCGTCCCGACCTCACCGCCGAAAAATTCATCGAAGTCGAGCTCTTCGGTCACACCGAACGGATTTACAAAACCGGCGATGTCGCCCGATGGCTGCCCGATGGTAATCTGGAATACCTAGGCCGACTTGATCACCAAGTCAAACTGCGCGGTTTTCGCATTGAATTGGGCGAAATCGAAGCCGTACTGTTGCAACATAACAATGTTAAACAAGCGACTGTAGTGCTGCATGAAAAAGGGGACAACCCTTATTTAGCCGCTTATGTTACGTTGATAAAACCACTAGAAAATATTGCTCATACGTTACGGACTTGGCTGGAAACGCGGGTGCCTAATTATATGTTGCCAACTTTTTTTGTACAGCTGGACTCAATGCCCCTCACACCCAATGGAAAGATCAATCGTAAAGCTTTACCCGAACCAGAAATGCAACATAGCAATCGTCAGTTTGTTGCCCCAAGAGACAGCTTGGAGTTGCGGCTGGTATTACTGTGGGAAAAAATATTAGGTATTTCCCCAGTAAGCATTGTAGATAACTTCTTTGAAGTTGGTGGCGACTCACTGCTCTCCATCCGCTTAATATCGAATATTAATGCGGAATTTGGGGTTCGCATTCCACTGCATATGATATTTCAAAATAGCACCATAGAACAACTCGCCTCAATGCTTCGCCAAGATGGGGTAACCTCTGACTGGTCACCACTGGTTTGTCTGCAAGCTGAGGGTCCAAAAACACCTCTCTTTTGTGTGCATGCCGCCGGTGGCATTGTGTTTCGATACATTCAGACAGCTTCGTTATTAGGCACTGAACGGCCTTTTTATGGTATCCAGGCCAGAGGCATTGAGCCCGGTGATGAAATGTATGCCAGTATCGAAGAAATGGCCATGGATTATGTGCAAGCCATTCGGAATATACAACCCAAGGGACCTTATCTATTATCGGGCTGGTCTTTTGGCGGAACGGTGGCCTTTGAAATGGCACGTATATTAGAGCAAGCGGGTGAAACAGTACCTTACCTGTTAATGATTGATTCCCCTTCGCCTTTTATTGATAGTTACGAAAAAGATGAAGTGGAATTTTTATTAGAACGTTTACGCTCTGCAGCTGGATTAGCACTTGATGATGTCTATCAGCAAAACTCCCGTGAAGCACGGATGTTATATCTATTTAAAGAACAAAAACTGGCGGGTATGTTTGCGCCGGATATGGATATTAATGATGCAGAACTGCGCCTAAAAATTCATATGCATCATAATGAAATTTTGTGTCAATATAGGCCTGCAGGTTCTTTCAACGGCAAGATTATCTTCTTCAAGCCCACTGAAACAATACCTTTTGACACTAAAATGCAAAAGCCAATCCCTGCATGGGAAGCCTTTGCAGGCGCTGGCATTGAGGTTCACGAGGCACCGGGCAATCATTTTAATATGTTTTCACCAACCAATACTCCCGTGCTGGCCAAGAAGATGAAAGAATGTATTGAAAGGACGGGGTTATAGACAACAGTCTGCTAACCCGAACTCCATTAAGTTAAGACGAACGGCCACCGCTCGCCGAAAGGTCCGGGTCGGCGGTTCATTTCAAGACCTTCATTTTCATGGATGAAAATGTAGAGCGTATAGGGACATATTCACAGCGTGTCTTGAAATGAACCGCCGACCCAGAGCCGGGTTAGAGTCATCAACATGGTCAATCGATATCCATTTTATCTTAACTTAATGGCAGTGGGGCTACCCCTACGTTCCCACGCGGAAGCGTGGGAACGAGTCAAATATAACACATGAATTTTTCATAAAAATTTAAAGAGTTTTCCCACATGAATGTATCCAACCCAGAGTTTCAACGCATTTTACTGAGTGAAGCCAGAAGTATGGCATCCCAAAGTGCTGAACAGGTCAGTCAGCATTATTCAAGTAAGCTTGTTCTCGTACTGGGGACGCAACGCAGTGGCACCACGCTGCTGTATCTGATGCTCACCGCTCACCCGGATTTGACAGGACTTGATGAAGATGACGCCGGTTTTCAGCTTCCAGAATGGCTCGTTATGGCTGTCAACGGTTTATTCGGCAAGAGAACTGTATACAAGTTACCCACTGCAGTATGGCAAGTGGGCAAGTTGCAGCAGTTATACCCTCACTGCCGTATTGTATGGATTACCAGGCATCCTTTCGCTGTCATCTCCTCCATGAGAAACCTCCATTTCGAGGAAGAAAAGCAGAACTGGTTACAGCGGTTTGGTTCTCGGGAGCTTGCTAGGATGGTGAAGATGATCCCAACAATGGACCAGTTGAAACTTGATACGTTGAGTGATGTGGAAATCGGCGCACACCTATGGGTAGCCAAACAGAACATGATTCCCCTTTACCGGGAAGCCGACTTGTCGGTAACTACAATCCGTGATGAAGATCTGGTTTCCGACACGGAAAAAGTCGCTAGAAATGTTCTGCAAGCGCTGGATCTTGAGTGGCAGCCTGAAGTCCTGAGGCACCATCGCTATCATGGAAATGATATCCATCCTGGAAAAACCAGAGGTGACAAGCCGGTGGATGCGTCCCGTGCAAAGCCGTGTTTGAACCTAACAAGCGCTGAAAAATCCTGCATTCTAGATATTTGTGACGCAACCCTGCCCGTGTTTGGTTACACTGCGGATTAAGGCGGCTGATCAAGTTCTTTCTGACTAAGGAATGGGCACGTAATAACTTCCTTGTTTGGCGCCCAGATTTAGTCTGTATTCGCCTAAAGCGCCTACTGTTGGGGTTCGTTCTGAGTGAACAAAAGTGCAGAAATAGTGGTTCTATTTCGAACTTTTGTGAGGGAAGAACGGGCCAAGGTGCCGTTGCTGGCACACCCTAAAGCTAAGGAGTGAGCATTGGCCTAGGCTTCTAGAGAGATAACTGACAAAGCTGTTGGTAAACCTCTAATGCTCGCTCAACCATCTCGACATCTTCGGGACGAATGTCCACTTCGACTTTGTTTGGCGGCAATATTCCCGTGCTACTTTCTAAGGTTTTATGCCATTTAGCTCGACTTTCTAATTCATGAGGCTTCCATTGATTTTGTCTCAAGCTACCATCCTCCCATTTCAACATTTGAGGATCGAATGTGACGCCTATACGTTGACAATAGTGACTTAGCACCTTTTCTGGATCGCGACGAAAGTCATTCGCTTCAATGACAATGGCTTCTTGTTGCAATTCTTTGGTGACGATATCCCAGGTTTGTTTTAATGTCTCAAAGCCAAATTCTTCTTCGGTAGGATACTCTGGGACACGATACCAAGAAGCCATGGCTTCACGAGGATCACGTACAATGAACGTATTAATGGTGTTACTGAGAAAATCTCGATCAATATATGGCAAGGCTTGATAAGCGATTTCTTTCATAAAGACCAAGGGCGTTGTTGGCGATTGGATTGCATCAATCACTTGGCTAGTCCCATAATTGTGATGCTGCTCGCAATCACCGAAACGATTGGAACGTCGCCATTTGCTGAAGTAATATACATCAAGGAATGGCTCATCCACAATGCTTGTCTGAGGGCGCTGAGAAAAAGCTTTCAGCAAAGCACTCGATACAGATCGAGGTGCAGACCATAAAACAACAATCTTTGGTTTAGTGACGGGTTGTTCAATGTTTTGATTTTTCATTTATCTTATTTACCATAATGAACCCGCAGATACGGTTAAATCCTGCGTGGTAATTCCCAATGCCTCATTACGGCATAAAAAAGCGGCCAGTTCAGCAATTTCTGCAGGCTGGATAATTCTCTGCTGTGGGTTGCTTTGTTTCACTGCCTCGAAATATTCATCGAAAGTTTTATTTTCGATCGCGGCAAAATCTTGCATGGCGTTTTTACCTAACTCGGTTTCTACCCAGCCTGGACTAATCGAGTTACAGGTAACGCCATGAGGGGCACCTTCCAATCCCACACAACGCGTTAACCCCAAGACCGCCGCTTTAGAAGCACAATAGGCAGGAACGGTAGGACTGCCTACCGAAGCCGCAGTAGAAGCAATATTAATAATACGGCCCCATTTGCGCTGGATCATGCCTGGCAGACAATGCTTAATAGTGCGATAAATGCCATTGAGATTCACATCAATCACCCGATGCCATAGTTCATCAGGATGATCACAAATGGTATGCAGCGATGTCATACCCGCCGCATTGATCAGAATATCAACTTGACCAAACCTGGTGACGGTAGCTTCATAAAATTCCTGAACAGAATCAGTTTCAGCCACATCCAAATTCATCACCATCGCTTGCACGTCTAATGCTTCCATTTCAGTTTGGCATGAACTTTGGCTCGCTGAGCGAGAACCAATGGCTAGATTAGCCCCTCGCTCAGCTAAAGATTGAGCGATCGCTCTACCTATACCCGAAGTCCCGCCAGTAATTAGCGCGACACGACCTTGCAGAAATTTTTCATTATTCATAATTGATACACAACGATTACTCGACTTAAACGACCTTAGGAAGCTAGGGAATAACTTCCCATTCCTAGTTAATTCGGTACACCCAAACTTGCAGATAAACACCCGAGTCTTTTTTAGAATGGGCGCTAAATTTCTCTGAGGTCTCCACTTTTGTCCACTGACCAGAAGATTCTAATGCGCTTAGCTTGCTGCTAAAATCACTACCCTGGTAAAGATCAACCGGGATGGTAACAATAATGTGTCCCCCTGGTTTAACGATGCGGATTAGCTCGTCAAAAGCGTGGCTGCCTACGTGTCCATAGGTGAACACTCCCACACTGATGATGGCATCAAAGGAAGCCGTAGCAAAGTCGAGTGTTTCACCTAAACTTCCTTGGTGTAGTGCTGTGTATACGTTCTTTTGTTCGGCTTCCTTTAGCATTCCTGGTGACATGTCCAATGCCGCTAAGTTATGGTAGCCGCGCTGATGAAGAAGTTGCCCGACCAAACCGGTACCGGCTCCAGCATCCAAGATTCTGGCATCGAACGACACATACTTAACAAAGACATCCACGGCGGGCAGAGGCCCTACATAGCCAAACTGATCGTCCAACTCCTGCTCATAGTCTTTTGCCCAATGGTCATAGCGTTCCGCTAATTGTTGATCATTTTGGGCGCTATACACCCACTGCACTTTGTCTTCTATATTCATCTATTTTCCAAAAAATCAGTTTTTAGGCGACTTCAATTTCTCTCGCGAGAGAAGCCAAAAGCTGCTTGGCCAACGCGGTGACATGGGGTTTTTGGAGCATCGTGAAATGATTGCCTGGCACTATCTGAATGTCTAACGGGTCCACTGAAAGCCGATTCCAACCCCAGCTCGGATCGGCTTTGGACATCATTAAATCGGGCAAATCATCCCCCATCACGCCCAACTCGCTGGCTCGGAAGAGGCTAATTGAAGTTGCATCAATTTGCTGCGGTACATACTGAGTGTGGGCTTGAATATTGGCCGTATAAACGTGCAAAATTTGCCTTAAATCATGTTCGTTAATACGATAGCCAGCGATTTTCAAGCGCGCCAGAAAATAGCTTATTTGTTCTTTATCATTCAGAGACTGAAGTAGTTTTGGGGTGATCTCCAGGTCTTTTTCTAAAATACCTTCATAGATCATAACCAAATCATGTATCAATTGAGTACTATCTCTATGAGCCACATGTTTTTCTGGTGTGAGAATGTCTGCTGGCACATCCATCAGAGCCAGCCAAGCAACCTCTTGTCCTTGTGCTTGTAATTGTCGCGCCATTTCAAAAGCAACTTTACCACCAAAGGAATGACCACCCAGGAAATAAGGCCCTTGTGGCTGAATCACTGGTAAGGATTTGATATGGTGGTTGGCAATATCTGCCATGGCGGTGTAAGGCTGACTACTTTCTTCCAAGCCCAGCGATCGCAGCCCGTAAAAAGGCCGGTCTGTTCCTAAACAACGGGCTAAAGGATTAAGGTCAAAGATACTGCCGAGTATGCCAGGGACGAAGAATAACGGCGCTTGAGAACCTTGCGGCTGAATCGGTACAATGGTAGAAATAAAAGCAGACCGACGGCTAACCGGAGCCGACCTCGCTGATAAACTATCTGAATTGACTTGCCGGCATTCAATTTGTTTTGCTAAATAATCAACCAGGGCTTCAGTCGTAGGATAGTCAAACAATAATGTCGATTTCAGGGAACATCCCAAACTCAATTGCAGCGTATTACGCAACTCAACGGTCATCAGAGAATCCAATCCCAAATCAATTAATCGCCGCTTCAAGTCGAGTGATTCAGGCGACTTTAATCCCAGCGCCCGCGCAATATGATCGCGCACGTGCGTCGTTAAATCTTCCCGTCCCCCGATAATCATATTGGGGCTATCTTCGCGGATGCGGGTAGCTTCATCGCTGCTTGCTGAGGCGTGTCCTAATTGGTCGGCTACTTTTTCATTTTGATGTTGATGGACAAATTCTCCACTGCCAACCCATTTAGGCGCGTCAATCCAATAACTCTGCCGTTGAAAAGGATAGGTAGGTAACACTTGACGATGGCGATTATAGTTGCGATCAAAACCAATCCAATCGATGTCAATTCCTTTGACATAAAGTTCTGCCAAACTGCTTAGTAGCTGTTGCCAGTCATCTTGCTGAGGACGTAAACTTGGCAACCAAGCACCTTGATGTTCCGGCAGGCAGTAGCGCCCCATTGCCAATAAGGTGGGTTGAGCGCCGACTTCCAAGAATACATCAGCACCCTGTTGATCCATACTCTCCATACCCGCAGCAAACCTTACCGGCTGGCAAATGTGATTGCACCAGTATTCAGGGGTGGTAACTTCATCGGTTGCAACCTGTCCCGTCACATTAGAAACGAATGTTATCCGGGGTGAAGCAAAGCTGACTTGGCGAGCAATTTTTGCAAAATCTGCCCGTATCGGCTCCATCAATGGAGAATGGAAACCATGAGAGACTGTTAATTTTTTGGTTTTAATTCCTTCCGCTTGCAAAGCCGCAACAACCGTCTTAATGACGTCCCGCTTGCCAGAAATTACCACGCTTTCGGGTCCATTAATCGCGGCTAAAGATATATCTTGTGCATAGGGTTGAATAGCAGTTAATGCTTTGGCTTCAGAAGCCAGCAAAGAAACCATTTCCCCGTCTTGAGGAAGTGCTTGCATCAATCTTGCGCGTGCAGCAATCAGTTTCAAACCATCGTCTAAACTAAAAACGCCGGCAACCGTTGCCGCCACATATTCCCCCACACTGTGGCCCATAACAATGTCGGGTTTTATCCCCCAAGATTGCCATAATTGGAAAAGTGCATATTCAATAGCAAATAAGGCCGGTTGGGTATACGCCGTTTCATCAATCGCTGCTGATGATTGCGCCTCGGCATTCTCGGGATAGAGTATCTCCAGCAAAGGTTTCTCTAAATGCGATCGCAGAATTTGATCGCATTCGTCGATAGCTTCCCTAAACGTAGGCGCTTGCTGGTAAAGTTGCCGACCCATATTGATATACTGAGAGCCTTGCCCAGTGAACAGAAAAGCTATTTTTGATGATTTGGCGCGAGCATTAACAACGCCAGTACACTCCGCTTGCCAGTCGACTAACTTCTGTCGCAATTCTGCGGTTGATTGGGCCACCACAGCTAAACGATGATCAAAGTGTTTACGGCCCGTATTGGCAGTAAAACAAATGTCGGCTAGCGGTATCTCTTTAGTGCCATCGACGGGGATAGCTGCAAAATGTTTGACATACTTTTCGGTATATTGCCGCAATTCATCTTCTGTCTTCGCCGATAGTGTGAAAATCTGCTGCGATCGTTCACCACTCGCTTCACCATTGACCTTGTTATCCTGTTGTGGTGCTTCTTCCAAGACAACGTGACAATTGGTGCCGCCCATACCAAAAGAACTGATACCGGCCCGTAGCGGTGCTCCATTTCTCTGCCACTCCCTCAGTTGGGTATTGACATAAAAGGGGCTATTGTCAAAATCAATATTGGGATTTGGCTGTTGGAAATTGAGACTTGGAGGTAATTGTTGGTGCTTGAGTGCAAGTATGGTTTTAATCAGTCCAGCCACACCGGCGGCTTCAAGTAGATGTCCAATATTGGTTTTTACCGAACCGATGGCACAATAACCCGTTTTGTCGGTAGTTTGACGAAACGCTTGTGTTAGTCCAGCAATTTCAATCGGATCACCGAGCGCGGTTCCCGTTCCGTGAGCTTCCACATAGCTTACCGTATCGGCATCAACATCGGCGGCATTCAATGCTTGTGCAATGACCTCAGCCTGCCCTTTAACGCTGGGAGCGGTATATCCAACTTTTAAAGCACCATCATTGTTCATTGCTGAACCTTTGATGACAGCATGGATGTTATCGCCATCTGACAATGCTTGACTTAACCCCTTTAACACCACAATGCCGACCCCATTGCCAAAGACCGTGCCTTGGGCTTGACCATCAAAAGCTCGGCAATGTCCGTCAGGAGAAAAGATCATGTCTTCTTGGTATACATAGCCAACTTTTTGGGGAACGCTAATGGCGACACTGCCTGCTAACGCCATGTCAGATTCTCCATTTCGGATACTTTGACACGCCATATGAATCGCCACCAGAGAAGTGGAACAGGCGGTTTGGACGTTAACACTCGGTCCGTCTAAGTCCAGTTTATAAGAAACCTTTGTCGGTAAAAAATCATTGCCATTGGCAAGTCTCACCTGCAAATCAAAAGCGGAACCTAGAAAGGTGCGTTGCGAAGAAAAATTACGACTGGGATGAACATTATTAATTAAATAGGTATTCATCCCCGAACCTGCATACACCCCGATGGGACCTGCGTAGGCTGTTGGGTTGTAACCCGCATTTTCTAAGGCTTTCCAGGCAAACTCTAAGAATACTCGCTGTTGGGGATCCATAATTTCTGCTTCTTTGGCACTGTAACCAAAAAAGGAAGCATCAAATAGATCAATACCCGGTAATGCAGCCCCGGCTTTCACATAGCTAGGATTGTTCAATAGGCTCTTGTCGTCGAGTTCTAACTCCTCATCCCCGAAGACAGCAATCGATTCCACACCCGCTTGCAAGTTTTGCCAAAATTCATTGATATTTTTTGCGCCTGGAAAACGACAAGAAATACCGATGATGGCAATATCTTCATCCTTTTCCAGGGATTTTCTTTTTGATTGATGAGCTATCGGCAAGGGTTTTTCTGGTTCGGTTTGACCCAAATGTTGGGCCAATTCCTCAATGGTCGGATATTGAAAGAGTTTGACGATGGACATCTCCAACGCCAAGCTGCGACTCAATTTGCTATAGGCCTGGGTCAGCAACAGAGAATTGCCACCTAACTCAAAGAAATTATCATTAACGCCCACCACATCGAGTTTTAACACTTCCTGCCATACCCTGGCGATCGCCTCTTCCATTTGTGACTGAGGCAAGCGTAGATCGGTGACTAAATGAGGACGAGATCGATCGGGTGCCGGCAGTGCGCGACGATTCACCTTGCCATTCGCTGTCAAGGGCATAGTATCCAAGGTAACAAACGCCGTGGGCACCATGTAATCGGGTAAGTTCTCTTGTAAATGACGACGCAATTCCGGTTCTAGATTGCTGGCAACCTTGCCTTGCAAGGGATTGTTAGCATAGGACGTCCAAGGTTTTCTGGTTTTTACAGCGTGCGCGTGGTGACTGATGGGAATACTACTATTATGCGCTTGCAAGATCACATTGTAACAGTCAGTGGCTGATTGGGACCAATCGATGTAAACATCATAAGCCAGCTCATTGCCGAGCGCCCACCAATCTTCTGGCTCAACGCCGCTTCCCGCTAACTGCTTTACGACGTCCCTGAGTTCCCCCACGGTCGCACTTTGACTATCCTCTAATCGCGCCAACAGTTTACTCTCTGCTGCCAAGCGGGCATTAGGGACTTGCTTGATCGCCAATACCTCTGGTTGCTTGGTAAGCAACACTTGCCGTACCGAGGATACACTCAGTTGGCTTTTCTGCCACGCCAACCAACCGGGTTCTGCTACAGGAGAAAGTTGTTTACCAACATGAAGTATCGCATCGTAGCGAAACTTGCTCATTTCATTGTGGTAACGTCCCCGTCTGATTTGAATTTGCACGTGACCAATTTGAGGCAAATACTCTTTTAACGCCAAAAACAATTCTGGATCGATGGCCATTTGACCTTCTTGGATGGTCGCCTTTTCTATTCGCTTTTTTAACTGTTCTTTAGTGAGTGATGCGGGCGCCTGGTGTAACTGTACAGAACCATGGAACGCTGACAACAATGGCAAACTGCGCACATCTCCGATAAAAATAGTTCCTCCCGGTTTGACCGCCTTTACGGCCTTCTCTAGTACCTCGACTAAGTACTCGATACCGGGAAACAGTTGCACTACGGAGTTGATAATGACGGTATCTAATGTATGTGCCTCAATGGCATCAAAAGCCGTGTCTGCGGCGCCTTGCAAGAGTTTTACATGGGACCAATCACCGGGTAAAGCGGGGAACTGTGTTTCGATATAACGTAACGCTTGCGGTGCCAAATCGATACCGCAGTAAGAAGCACAGTGGGGAGCGACCTGAAATAACAACATGCCTGTACCGCAGCCAATTTCTAGCACCCGCTTGGGCTGACAGGAGAGAATTCGCTCAATGGTGCCATCGAGCCATTCACGCATTTCTACGGCGGGGATCGGTGCGCTAGAGTAGCTATCATTCCACCCGTTAATATTAAAGGTAGGATCTGCCCCCTCAGCATTTTGACTATAGGCAAGATCCCACAACGCCTGCCATTGCTCTTGAATGGCTTGGGATTCCTTTTCTGAGCTGCCTTCGTAGTCGGGGTTGGCAACAACATAAGCCACCAAACGCTTATCCCCCATAGGCTCAGATTTATCCTCTCTCGCCACCACCACCCCTTGAGTTACGCCAGGGTGTCGGTTTAAGAGTGATTCTATTTCCCCCAACTCGATGCGAAAACCCCTGACCTTAACTTGATGGTCTATGCGACCCAGGAATTCAATATTACCATCCGGCAGATAGCGGGCAAGATCACCTGTTTTGTAAACTTTTGAATGATTCTCAAAAGGGTTAGCAATAAATACTTCTGCCGTTAAATCCGGGCGATCACAATACCCTCTGGCTAAACCATCCCCCGCGATATGCAATTCACCAACCACCCCAATAGGAACCGGTTGTCGATGTCCATCAAGGATATAAATTTGCGTGTTAGCAATCGGCTTGCCAATAGATTCCGGTGTATCGTTGCCGTGTTGCGCAAGCTCTTTTGATCTCACTTGACAAACGGTTGACCAGACCGTGGCTTCAGTCGGACCGTACATATTCCAAAGGTCAGCTTGGGTTGCTAGCAGCGATTTAGCAAGCGCTTGCGGCAAAGCCTCTCCACCGCAGAGAATTTTCAGACCAGCAAACCCTTGCCAGCCTGATCCCAATAATAAATACCAAGTCGCCGGGGTTGCTTGCATTACCGTCGCACGGCAATCTTGCATTAATTTTGCAAGCAACGGTCCCGAAGAAGCAGTTTCTCTGCTTGCCAGAACCACTTTTGCTCCCACCGTCAGCGGCAAATAAAGCTCTAAACCGGCAATATCAAAAGAGATCGTCGTCACTGCAAGCAGTGTATCTTTAGCCGTTAATCCCGGCTTGCGAGCCATTGATATTAAAAAATTAACCACTCCCCGATGAGCAAGTTGCACCCCTTTGGGCTGACCTGTCGAGCCTGACGTATAGATGGTATAGGCTAAGTTTTCGGGCTGGGAAACACCCCTCGGATTATGTTTGCTATTGATCGCGATGATTTCCCAATCTCGATCTAAACAAGCAACCATTAGCGGTTCGACTTCCCCAGCAAAAGACTCGACTAAAGGCATTAAAGAGGAATGCGTTAATAATACCCGCGCCTTGGAATGTGACAACATATATGCCAAACGTTCTGGGGGATAGGTTGGATCAAGTGGCACATACGCCGCACCCGCTTTAATAATACCCAACAACCCAACCATCATCTCTAACGAACGATCAATACAAATTCCCACCAAAGTATCTGGCTGAACTCCCCGCTCAAGCAAATAATGGGCGAGCTGGTTAGCGCGCTGATTCAGTTCTCCATAGGTTAATTTATCATCCTCAAACACCACCGCCACCGCATCAGGATGCATTGCCACCTGTTGCTCAAATAGCTCATGGATGCATCGATCTTGAGGATAATCTTGTGAGGTATCGTTCCACTGCACCAGCAGCTGATGTCTTTCGGCTGCACTTAATAATGGTAACGTTGCCACGTCTTGTTGGGGATTAGCAATGATTCCCTGGAGCAGTATTTGCCAATGCCCCAGCATTCTCTGAATTGAAGCTTTCTCAAATAACTCGGCATTATATTGACAGGTGATTGCTAAACCTGTTGCAGTATTTTCAGCCAATAAAACGATATCACATTGATCACTATATTGTGACACTTCTGCGAGATGCTGCTGGGTAACAGCGATACTTGAAAGCTCAAATTCCAGCTGGCAAGGAATTAACATCACCTGAAAAACCCCAGGACTGGAGAGTTTTTCATCGTCCAATATTTCTTCAACGAGTCTAGAAAAAGGATAATCTCGATGTGCCGCTGCTTCTCCAACCGTTTTAGCAACTTCTTCTATTAACGCTTCGGCGCTGAAATTAGCGGCGACATGCGTTCTTAACGCAATAGGATTGACTCGATTCGCCTTTCCTAATTCTGATTGCAGACTATCAGCACAAACAGAACCAACGATAATATCTTCCTGTCCTGCATAGCGCGCTAACAAGGCCTTCCACGCCGCTAATAGTGGTATAAATGCGGTAAAGTGTTGACTGCGACAATATTGACTGAGCTCAAGAGTCAGCTTTGAATCTAATTCGATCTTGACAATATTTTTATTGCTTGATGAAAGATGCGATCGTGAATAATCTGATGGAATATCTAGAACGGATAGCGGGTCAGCTAAATTTTGCCCCCAATAAGTTCTCTGCTGTGTCAAACCAACTTTCTTGTTTTTCTGGTATTCAGTTTCAATAGAAATCGTTGATAATTGCATCGAGTTTAGTACTTATTGCTATGTGCCAAATCATTTTGAGGGTTGACAATTTCAAAGATTGTAGAATCTGGCTCTAACTTTCTCTTTATTTAGCTGCCTTGCAGGCAATTCCCATAGCTTCAAAATATTTACTAAAAAACGCAAAATAGCCTATATACTCAAGCGAGTGAGCACAAAACAACGTTTTTTTTAAATTACTTTTAGCAAAGTTATGATAACGCATAAAAATACACATTTATTCTTGCGTACAAACACGAAACATATATATTATGCAATATTTGATGAAACACTGGGGATAACTCTGTCGCTTTACGAGCCAGTTCGACCTGAGATAAAAGAAAATTAACATCCCTAGTTCTGCCTGTCAACTCAATCCCCAGACTCCCCAAGTTATTTAATTCTCCAGCAACGTCCCTTCATCCATTATTAGGATAGAGTATATTATATTCGATGTTTAAGTTTTGTGTAATGATTGATACTGAAAGTGAATTGGACCGCCAAGATACATTTGGCGATATTTCAACCTTCTGGTTTATTTTGAGAAAGCAATGCCCTTCATGTCTTCAAGCCGAGCTTGCAGCAAAAGGGTTAACTCTCAAAATAGTCACCAACCCAATGCTCCCAACCGTTTGCTAGGTTATGGCGCTTCTTTTTTAGATGGATCCTTGGATATTCGTTTTTTTTCACCATAGGTTAACAAGGGCAACATAGCATTCGCAGTACCTGTTGCTAAACTAGCAATATATAAGAGAAGGGTACTATAAATTCCCAAATGAAATAAAAACACACCAACAACGCCTATCGCCCCTGGCGCAAGTGCTGAGGCAAAACTATTTTTCATGTTTCTATTCAAGCCACTCGCTAACTCGAATAAGCGAGGTAATTGCACCAAATTCTTATCCATTAGCACAATACCTGCGGTATCGGTCGCCGCTGTCGAAGCCCCTTGCAGAGAGATGGAAACATTTGATTTTTTTAGTGCAATCGTATCGTTAATACCATCACCAACAAAACAGACAGATCGCCCTTCTTTTTGCAATTGCTCAATCAATTGCGCTTTATTTTCAGGCAACGTCTCAGCAAAAAAATCATCAATTCCAAGCATTTTTGCAAGTCGTTCGGTAGGCTTTTCATGATCGCCAGAGATAATACAAAGCCTCAATCCTCGCTGACGTAACTTTCGAATAATATCTTTGGCTTCAGGGCGAATGGTCACATGTAACTCCACTGCACCAACTAACAGTTGATCAACAGCAACATACACAAATGAATGGCCATTTTCATGGCAATAGGATTGAAACTCTTCTGCCTCAATAGGTACGACAATGTTCTCCATGGCCATAAATCGGCCGCTACCCACATGAATGGTTTGTTGCTCTAATTCAATCTTAATTCCGTAACCAATATCATACTTTGCATTATCTATTGAGGGTAAAGACAATCCCCGATCTTCCGCCGCTTGCAAAATGGCTTTAGCAATCGGGTGCATTTGTTTATATTCGGCTGCTGCCGCAAACTGCAATAACTCTTCTTCACTGAGCGCTCCCCACACATGAAGCTTGCCAACATGTGGCTGTTCCGTCGTTAATGTCCCTGTTTTATCAAATACAACCGTATCCACATCATTCAAAAGCTCTAGAGAGCGACCATCTTTAACCAGAATACCTTGCTCAGTGGTTAGTTTCAGAAAATTCAATACACCAATGGGAGAAACAACTCGAATAATTTCAGAAAAATTACAAGACACTAATGCAACAGCACTAATCGGCCCTAATGCAAGCAACCCTACACCACCGAGGGCTAGCGTCGGCAACACAAGTTGATTAGAAAATTCAGTACCCTTGGCCTCGACAGAAAAACGAAAATCGGTAGTATTCTGTAATATTTCTCCAATTTTTGCGGCAACCGTATCCTGCCCACATTTTTCCACCTGCACAAGAACACTGCCCGCAACAATCATAGTCCCTGCTAAGACAGAACTGCCCACTCTTTTTTCTACGGGCTGCGCTTCTCCCGTCATAACATGTTGGTCAACAGAAGCGATACCTTGCACGACGATGCCATCAATTGGAATTAGTCCGCCTGCATGGATAGCAATCGTATCCCCAACGATCAGCTGATCAAAAGCTAATTCAACTTCAACTCCATCCTTCACTAACCAGACAAAGCGCGGCTGCTCACCAAATATATTGCTAAGATTTTTTTTAGATTTTTCTTCTGTTTCTAATAAGAGTTTTTGGGCAACAAAATAAATAAAGACAGTTACAGCACTGACTACATAATATGTGGCAGCGAGCGCACCTAAAATTGCAATCGTATCTACTATGCTAGCTGTTAATTTCTTTTCAGATAAGGTACGAAAAGCCGCTCGAAAAACAGGAATACTCGCGTACAATACGAGAGAAACCGCCGGAATAAAAAGAGAACGAACTAAAAAATGACCCGCTAAAGCAATACCAAAGCTAACCCCAGAAACCCTCAAATGATGATGAACATCGTCTCTTTCCGATTCTTGTTTGGCAGAAACCGGTAACGAAACAAGTTGATCCGTCCCCCTTGCAGGCTCTTCAGTCGCAAAAACACCATTTTTATTATTGTTCTTATTCTTGTATTTTTCATAGATTTTTTTACTTGCAAACAAAACCCCCGAGCCAATGGCACCGCCACCTAAAATAACAAGATGTAACATAGCCATCTTCTCCCTTTACTCACTTTAGTCCAGCCGAAAATCAATCAAAACGTCGACCATTAAAGTAGGCGCTTTAGGCGAATAGAAATCAAACCCGAGCACAATCAGATAACTTAGTTTTCATTTCTAACTGAACCGGCATTATAATCAAACAAGAATACTAATGTAAACTCTTCAAAAAATATTATGACATCCTTGTCAAAAATCAACTCACTTACGCAACAACGGATTCCTTATGCCTCGATCGCCTTGGTCCGCCACGGCTTCGTATGACATTATTCATTAGAACTCGCCACATGACAGCATGGCTATCACGATGACTCTACGGCGATGATTACCACTGGGGCTAATTGCCCCCACTTCGCTCTCAGACGCCTGACCAGGTGTTAAGGAATGGGCACGTGATAACTTCCCTGTTTGGCGCTCAGATTTGGTTTGTATTTGTTCGTTCTGAGTGAACAAAAGCGCAGGAATAGTCGCTCTATTTTGAGTTTTTGTGATGGAAGAACGGGCAAAGACAGGCTGAAGATGAGATGCCAAGCCGGGAAGTTATTGCGTGCTCATTCCTAAACATAGATACCGGAAAACTGAATGAGGAGTGGACTTGCTCTAAAAATAACGTTGGCATAACGGCAGGTGCCTAGGAACTAAGCATCGATACCGTATTAAAAAAAATCATGAACTCAGCTCTGCCGACTGCTAGATAACTCCTTACCTTTCTCTAGCTCAGCATCAAACACTTTTTTAGCTTTTTCCGGATCGAAGTCTTTCAGTGTGCCGCCATTTTCAAAATGCCGTTGAAAAACTTTACCAACGGCATAAGTCGTCGCGCCCCCCAGCGCAGCCATGCTGGCACCGCCGATCAACGTACCAATCCCCGGAATCATTTTAAGGGCACTGCCAAGCATCGGGGAGGCCGCCCTCGAAACCATCCCGCTCATCAGGGTTGTCAACCAAGTTTTTGCCAAGTTCTTCGAGTACCGGATGCCGTAGAGTTGAGAGAGGCGTAACAACATGAGGCGCTGTACACCGATTAATCCTACCGTGTCTAGCAAAGGGATCGGGATAAATCCTGTCAGACTGGAACCGAAAGCATAATTTTTAATCAGCCTATCCGCCTGCTGTGATAAGCTTTCCATGTCCTTATTTTGATTGCTGTCTATATGTTCATCTGGCGCACACTTATTGTCCATTTCGACGACGTCCAATAAAAATGGGATAGAAGGGAACCATTATACGCAATGTTTAAGTTTTTTGTCGTTAGTTGACACTGAAAATAAACCCCGCTATCAAGCTAGCTATACTCAGCATTTTATGGCCATGTGCCGTATAATTAACTAAATATATATTTTCATTCGTTACCCAAGATGATACATTTCTTTGAGAGAAATCTAAGCATTTTGTCTTTGGATATTTAGTATAGAGGAGATTTTAATCATGGCAGTTGAAACCCAAATCGCCGCCAAAGCCGCTGATGGCACGCTGGCTTCGCTAACCAAGTCATTAGCTTCAGTGGGAACCGCATCAAAAGCCTTTGTGCTGATGCATCCAATTAGCTTATCCATTGCTGGTGGCACCCTGCTAGGCTTTGGTATTTGTTATACATTGAGTAAGCGACGCAGAAAAAACGCGAAGGCCCGCCAGCGAGCAGCTGTCGTGAATTCAGCTCCCATGGAGCTGGCATAGCATGATACCCATGGCGATATTTGCACCTTTAGTCATCGGAGGACTGGCAAGTGCGTTATGGCGGGAACACCGCCAGAAACAACGCGCATCGGTGCTTCTCTCGTCATCAGAAGCCCTTTCCCCTACATTACAATTAACTGACCAAAAATCCACAGCTCAAATAAGCAGCAAAAAAATAATTACTGATGACTCAACTGAAATTTCACACAACCAACGAACATCCCTGGTTGCATTGGCACTGTCGGGTTCTGGTGCACTTTTTTATGCACCAATCACTTTGGCCAGTATTCCGCTATTAAGTTACAACACTTTTTATTTTCTAAAAACCATTCGTCGCTCAAATATCGAGAAACAAACATCGGCACTGACAATCTTTGAAGCTGCCTGTCTGGCAGGCACGCTGATCAGTGGGCGATATATCATAGCCGCGTCTTTGTTTAGCTTTTCTTTCACCGCACGCAAATGGATGCTGCAAGCAGGAAATCTGGCACATGTCGGCATCAATCGAGCATTTGATCCACAATTCAACAAGGTTTGGGTATTACGTGGCGAAGCTGAAGTCGAAACGACCTTAGCGGATCTGCAAGCCGAGGATATCGCCGTACTGCATACCGGTGATATCATTCGAATGAATGGTGTGATTGTTGACGGAGAAGGCGTAATTGAACAATATACTTTGACAGGATGCATGCGAGCCGTTCCAAAAAAATCAGGCCAGCGCGTATTTGCTTTTACTAAAGTAGTTGCAGGCGACATTTACGTAAGATACGCAAAATAAAATAGCCCATATTCATTGAGGCGAGAATGGTTGTGCGGCATCCTCCAAAAATGCCCCATCAATAATAAATGATGCAATAACTTCAAAAATTTTTAGCGGAGATAAGTAATGACCCAAGAAACGGCTGACCAGCAGCAATACGAAACAAACGATGAGATGATAATGCAGAATGTTGCCGCCAACAATATCATCAAGAATCACATTATTGCGAGTATCACCCTGGGGCTCATCCCCATTCCACTGATTGACCTCTCGGCTCTCTCGGCCACCCAAATGAACATGCTACGCAGTCTGAGTAATCATTATGATATACCTTTTAATGAATCAGAAACTAAAGCATTAATTACTTCTCTGGTGAGTGGCTCCCTACCCGTATTAAGTGTGGTAGGTCTAAGTAGTTTTGCAAAACTCATCCCAGGCGTAGGTACCCTGGCAGGCAGTGCAAGTCTTAGTGTTATTGCAGGTGCGGTTACCTACGCAGTCGGGCAGGTATTTACAGCGCACTTTGAAGCCGGAGGCACCTTAGAAGATTTTAATCCGAAGCAAACACAGACGTTTTTCAAACAGAAATTTAAAGAGGGCAAATCCTTCGTACTCAGCATTCGTGATGAAATAAAGTCCGCAACATCCGAGGCTAAGACAACACCTGAGCAAACATAGCTGTTAGGCATGATGTAATCCTTCAAGTTCATCCTCATATCCCCGGATGCAGCGTAGTGTAATCCGGGCAAAATAAAGCCCCAAATTCAAAAGAGTGACATATTGCTCCGGCAGCTATTATCCAGATATCGACTTGGTATTGATGGGTTTTGTTTTGCTTTGCTCTACCCATCCTTGTATCTACACTTGATTGGATATAAAGGAATGGGCGACGCAATAACTTCCCGGTTTTGCATCTCATCTTCCGCCTGTATTGGCCCGTTCTTCCCTCACAAAAGCTCGAAATAGAACCACTATTCCTGCACTTTTGTTCACTCAGGACGAACCAATACAAACCAAATCTGAGCGCCAAACAGAGAAGTTATCACGTCGCCCATTCCTAACTTCCAGATCTATATCAATCACAATCTGCTCATATTAGCTAGCGACTCTGCTTGACCAGATAACGCCGCCCTCATACCACGATATCTGCGATAAAAACTATATAGGAACATTATTACCGATGCCAACACCACACTGTATACAAAAATAGCAGCAATACCCAGCCCTTGAGTGGTCAACTGGATAAAGTCCGGCGCACTAAATTCCCCCTCGGTGCCTAATAAAGCAACACTCAGGGTTCCCCATACGCCGGCAAAACCATGCACTGCAATTAACGCGGCAGCTTGAGCCTGCTCTGGTTTTCGCAGTACGGCTTTTCTTAAAAAGCTAAATGCTAACTTTTGAACCATTCCCGCCACAGCACCGATTAATATCGCCTCGAAAGGTGTCACCATCGAGCTGACGGCGGATATGGCAACAAGACCGCTGACAAAACCACAGAGTACCATGGGGGCTACACTGGCTTTATTGCTAAATAAAGCATGATAAAGAAATAACGTCATGCCCGAGCTAGCAGCAGCCAGGGTAATATTGAGAATGGTTGGCGTAATATCTTCACTGGAAATGGGCAATATGCCAGCACTAAACCCGATCAGGCCCAGCCACAATAAAAAGATGCTAATGCCTGGATAAATGGATATATCTTGCATTATTTGCTTATCATTTTTTTGCTGACTCATTGCGGTTCCATAACCCAGTTTCAAAACAACAATAAGTGCAAACCACGCCGCCGCCGAATGGATAACCGACGCACCGGCATTGTCAACAAATCCCTTTGCCTCTAGCCAGCCCTGGTTACCAGGAATGAAATGCCCAGCCCATACCCAGTGCCCCAAGACAGGAAAAATTAGCATACCTGCAAGCAGAGCAAGCATTACATGGGGAACTTGCGGTAAGCGCTTGCCTAGAATAAAAGAGACCAACAGCGCAAACAGAGCAGCAAAACTACTCTGGTAAAGAAAAAATTCAAGAGGGGGTATTCCTGAAGCTATATTCTCCATCGCTTGAGCATTCACCCCCGGAGAACTAAACACGCCAATCCACCCCGCCAGAGTTTTACCATACATCACGCCAAATCCAACGACAAAATAGCCAAGAAATGCCGCAAACCATACCAGCACGGCATTGTTGGTTAATGCTGTTTGCCGCTCATGGCTTTGCTTTGTTGATGAATGATTATTTATTAGCGCATAGGCCAACGGTACAGCAAATACCAACACGACAATCAAAAACATCCAAAGACGGTTAAGATCAGTGATTATCTTTTTTTCTTTGGTTTGCGGTGCTGAAGATTGAGAAACTTTTACCCCCTCAAGTGCTTCTGATAATCCGCCAAGCGTTTCTGCATTCTCATTGGCCTTGATAAGAATCTCATAGAGACGAATGGAGTTATCTTCAGTCAATGACTTTTGAGAAGCAATATCTGCCGTATTTGCTCTCATTTCTTTGCCAAATTTTTCTAGCTCTGAGTTAATTCCTATAATAGCCGCCCAATTAGTCTTAACTTCATTTCTATTGTTGACAATACCCTCTGCCCTATCTTCTAAATTCTTATTAATCACCTCAATACTTCTTTTTGTAACACTAATACTATTTCTGTTAACGTCAATATTTTCTTGGTTAACTTGAATATTGCCTCTGTTAGTTTTAATATTCCCTTTGTTAACTTGAATATTCTCTTCACTGGTTTCAATATTCTGCTTGTTAGCGTTAATATTTTTCCTATTGGCATCAATATTTTCGTTGTTAACGTTAATATTTTTTTCGTTGGCAACAATACTTGCTTTATTCAATTTAATATTTTCTTTATTAAGGCCAATACTTTCTTTATTAACTGCAATATTCTTTTGGCTGTCCTCAATATTATCTTTGTTAACTTCAATATTTCTTTTGTTAGCTACCGTATTTTCTTTATTAATTTCAATATTCTTTTCGTTGGCTACACTATTGTCTTTGTTAACGTCAATGTTCTCTGCGTTGGCTTCAATATTTCTTTTGTTATCTCTAATATTCTTCCCATCGATTTTAACATTCTCTTTGTTCGCTTTAATTTTCTCTGAGTTAGTTTCAATATTTTCTTTATTAACTTCAAGATCTCTTGTGTTAACTTCAATCGTCTCTGCGCCAGATTCAATATTTTCTTTATTAATACGAATCGATTCCGCATTAATTTGAACGTTTTGTCTGTTATCTTTTATATTATCATGAATCTGATCTGTCGTTGATTTCCCACCTCTTGCATGCGCGGCCGGAAAGCTTACAGAAATTATCAAAATACAGAGGATGAACATCTGTATGGGTTTATTTAAGAAGCTAGGCAAACAATTACCCATAAAATCTTTAATGATGCACTTTGGTAGCAATATAAACATTTTTGGCAGACTCGTGTGATATCAATGGCTTATTATTATTTTGATCTTTTCTGTTGAATTCCTGTGGACTAATATAAGAGTCTGGAGACAGATCCAGTATCTCCTCAGTCGCCATGTTATATTCTTGTAAATTTTTTATATTGACTGAAATAACGGGTAAACCCCCGAGCCGGCTCTCGAATTCATGAACTTTTATATTACTAAGCAATTGCTTAAAAAGATTAGCTGTGTCAAGATCTTGCAGATCCACTTGCAAGCGATTTAACGCCAGGCTGACACTCGGGTCTACCCGAGTTCCCCGACCAATAGTTAATGCGGGTATTTTGAAAAAAGCGAGCTCCGCATTCAATCTTCGACTGAAATCTTTATTAATATTTTCATCACTTGTAATATAAAATGCATCCATCGCCTGTGACAGTCTTCCGTAACAGGCTATCAAGTCTTTTTCAATCCTTGATGTATCTACCCCTTTAAGCTTGACCTGACAGCCCTTAATTTCAAATAATTTTTTCTGCGCAACCCGTGTGATTAAGTCATAATCAGCCGCCTGTCTGCCCGCCTCCGAATCTTCGTAAATAATGCCTAGCCGTTTAAACTTGAGGATCTCATGGGCTAAATCAAGCAATACTTCTTTATAGTCATCGTTATGCAGCTTTTTTGAAAATGCCTGACTAAATGCAGTCACCTGACCTTTATTAGCCGCTTTTTTATAGAGTCCTTTTTCAAGTCGGCCCAATAAAAAAGGAATATGAATAGCTGGCAGCATATGCCATTCGCTATCATTCAATGCGTGAAATAAATATTTTTTCCCCCGTATATCGCCCGCATTATCAAAATGGTGAATACCCGTGACACCAACCCAGGCTGGCATAAAATGTAACTTTGATGACAATAGGGGAGGTATAGTTGATTGTGCTCTTTCCACCGTCTCAGCAAAAAGCATAACTGAATCATATCCCTGGGCAGCGCTAACATCGGGCAATTCACGATATTTGTTCTGATAACTTGCGATAAATTGTTGATTTGGAATATTCTCTGCTGTTGCATTATAAACAGTGGGAACAATGGTTTTATTTCCAGCAAGACCAACATGCTCTTTAAAATCATTCGAACTTAGAGTATCTGACCCTATAATGGGGGTATCCACTGCCATTTCTCTCAGTTGTTCGACTATTCTCACTGCAGGCTTTGCCTTGGAAGAGAGAAATATGGCATCAAACTCCAGCGCATTGAACTGCGAAATAACGGGCCTGAAGTTGCGATCTTTATCGAAAAAAGAAGCATGATGCACCAGTTCGATACCTTGTTTTATGGCAGCATCCTCAAACAAAAAAGCCAGCTCACGACTATAGTCATCACGTGCATATAGCGTGACCATTTTTTCGTAACCTAAAGTCGCGGCAATGCTCGCCATTTGCCTAGCCATCACTTGATTAGCCGGTAACATGCGAAAGACATAATTAAAATTATGGGCGGTTAATCCTTTTACGGTGGCAAACGGTGGCAAAAATAAAATTTTACTTTTTTCATAAACCACAGAGGCGGGAATAGCCAATGCTGAAGATCGATGACCTAAAACCGCTGACACTTTGGGATTAGCCGCAATACGACGTATTGTTGATTTCATGGAGTCAAAATCCAAGTCGTCCTGCTCAATCAGTAGCTTAATATTTCTTCCCAATAAGCCGCCCTGTTGCTGGATCTGCTCAACGGCTAACACAACACCTTTGATATAGTTACTCTTATCAACATCCTGAAAAACCGCGATGACAATATCGCCTTTATTCTTCTTAGCATATTCCAAGCGATGCTCGGCAGCGCTTTCATAATCAACGCTACACCCAGTTAACCCTAAAGAGAACAGTATCAACCACCCACAAAAAGGCAATTTCCTCATCAAGGTGTGACTCCGGTCTTGTTAGCCGATGCATCAACCGGTGTTTTATCCGTATTTTTTTCCGGCTCGGTCCTGAAAGCTTCCCCCCCGAGAATAACAGGCAGACCATTTTGACCAGCACCAATCACAACAATTTTAGCATTTTGCGAATCGGCCAATTCTTTAGTCGCTTCAATACCCTTGTAGGTAAGCAATTCTTTGCTAAGTGAGCTATTAATTATATTATGATATTTGCTTATCCCTCCGGCTTCAATTTCCTTCCGCTCGGCTTCCTTGGCGGCAGTTTGCAGCCGAAACTCATAAGATTTTAAATATTCTTCCTGTGTTAATTTATCCTCAATGGCATCCACAAGGGTAGCGGGCAACTCAAGACTACGAATGATAACGTCTTCCACCTCCACATAGTTGCGCCCCACCTCATCTAATGCCAACAGAATAGCGTTGGTTAACAAACCTTCTTCATTGGTGTATATTTGTTCAGCACCATAGTTACCAAGCTCTTTACGCATGACTGACTCGATTTGCGGCAAAATGACCCGTTGCAAATAATCCGGACCGATACGTTGATGCAGAATGCCTAATAAATCATATTCAGGACGATATCGAATCGCCATTGAAAGATGGATAATTAACCCCTTGAGCGACAACACATCAAATTCATGAAGCGCCACCTGATTTCGGACTTCATAAATGTACATGGTGTCCAATGGACTGACAATATGAAACCCTTCGGAATAAATCTTATCAATTTCCGTTCCCGTGAATCGTCGGAACAATACTCCAGCTTCACCAGAGTCAATGGTGATCAAAATGCGCTGCCAGAAAAAAGCAACGATTAACGCAACCAAAAGCAGGAAAATAATCAGGAAGGGTTTTTTATTACGAAACCAACGTATCACTACAGCAATGACACCTCTATTTTGCTAGCTATTTTTTTGTTCCACGAATAACACATTTGAGAGTTTTATTCCAGGCTATGCCAGCCAAATTTAAGCATTACAGACATCTATCATTGACACAAAACAAACAGGGAGAAATGTTGATGTTGTACTTCGTCAAGGGATAACCAGCAACACTGAGATTGATTGATGATTTTTAGCTAGTTAAAAGCACCACTGGCAAGAGCCAGTGATACTTGATTTAGATTGGACAAATACTTAGGCAGCGGCCGGTGTAGCGCCCTCTGCTTGTTCTTTATCCTTTCCACGGATTTTTTTCACTACATAATAAGCACCAACACCAATCAAAGCACCACCAACGATAGCAACGCCGACAGGGTGAGCCAATACAAAAGCTTTGGTAGCTGTTCCCATAGAAGCTAAGGAACTTTTCGAAGTGGTAGCAGCAATTTGAGTTTCAGCAGCCATAATTTCTCCTTTAATTAATTTGAGGATGAACACAAACTAGTGTGAGACTCGAAGATTATCATCATTTGATGAATGTGCGTCAAGTAAATAAATGTTAAAAATATAGCAATTGCGCTATTCCTTCCAGGAAGCGAGAGTAATCTATACATATGGGAATACAAACAATTAGACGCTTTGTTCTTAATTGTTAATACCTCGCAGAATTTCAGACCTTACGCTTGTTAAATCTGCTATGAATCAGGGAATAATTCAGTAACTCAGACTATAATTCAAAGTAAAACCCTGGTTGCTGTTATTTCTTAAGATTCTGCTTTAATTCGCAGCGAATATTTAGCCAAAGCCAATAACGGCTATAATGATATTTTCCTCATGTTTCGGCAAATAGGCTAAAGCAGGCTATTAAAGAACAACTGATAGATACTTTTTTCTCATCTGATGATTTGCTCTGGTTGATAATTCAATTTTCTAACTCTCGTAATTGGCGCATCCACTAAGGCATTTCAGTTTTTTTGCTGGCTTGACAACCAGTTTCGTCCGTCTCCACCTACACTTTTCTGGTAGTTCTTCAGCCATTATGATACTTTTGGATTATTGCAAAAAGGTGGTTTATACTTCCTGCACCCATATCCATTACATCATAGATTACCAGAGGTTAAAGCATTAACTCATGACTAACACTAATATGACTTCCAACGAGAATGCCGCTGTCGAGCAAAGCCTACGCGATTGGTACGAAGCCATTCGTATCCAGGATTTCCAGACGGTAGCAGATAAGCTTACCGAGAGCTTCCTTATCGTCGAACACACCGAACTATTCGACAAGCCACAACTCATGGCACGCTTCGAGAAAGGCAAGGCATACGGCACTCAAGCCTCCGAACTGCTGGAATTCAAAACCCATGTACACGGCGACACGGCTTGGACAACACTGCGTAACAGCGAGGTCTGGACACCTCTCAAAGGCAAAGGTAATCGCATGGATCTTGAATTCATCGAAACCGTCGTATTCATTAAGCGCGATGGCCAATGGTTAATCGACCGTTACCACGCCACCAGCACCAAACCCCTGCCCGAATTCAAAGAAGAACAGAAAAATCTATGAGCATACGCCTGAAACATATCCAGTTTGGCAAAGCACACTTCATCCGCCAGATTCTGGACAGACAAAAATTTCAGCAGCACCGTTAACACACTGGCAGTTTGGCTCATGCCTGTTTTACGGTTTCATCCGACAACTTAGTCAACAGTTTTCTACTCGCCCCTGGGGGTTTCTTGAACGGGTTTGGCAATATCGCACCATTCTGTGATTTGTCATCCTTGTTCAGCAAAGGCTGGCTGGCAATCCTCACACCCTGCACTATCTGCAAGGCCGCCAGGATCTCCACCAGCAAAAATCCGGCATGGAAAAACAGTATGCCACCCACACTCACCAGACTCATACCGCCTGCCCATTTAAAATTACGGTCGATGTTGTCGTCCAATGCATGGGAAAGATCCATCAGGGTAATAAACTGTTTGAGATCCGCGTCCATCAGCACTACCTGGGCGGTATCGGTGGCGGCTGTGGTCGCCCCACTCAAGGAAATAGACACATCCGCCTGTTTCAGCGCAATCGCGTCATTAATACCGTCACCGATGAAGCAGACATTGCGTCCTTCTGCCTGTAACTGCTTGATCAAATCGGCCTTACCTTCCGGTAACGTGCTAGCGAAGTAGCCATCAATATTCAGCTCATTCGCCAGCGCTTTGGTCGGGACTTCGCTATCACCGGAAATGATGTACAGCTTCATACCACGCTCATGCAAACCACGCACGATTTCATCGGCTTCGGGGCGGGTGGTAGCTTTCAGTTCGATGATGCCGGCTAGTTCGTCATCAACCGCAACGTACACAAGTGAATGACCATTACCGCTACAGGAGGCTTCCAATTGCTGCATATCGCCAGAAATAATGATGCTCTCCATATCCATGAAACGACGGCTGCCTACCCGAATCAACTGATTCTCCAGGTTAACCTTGATGCCAAAACCGATTTCATACTGGGCTTCGTCCACGTTTGGCAGCGTTAACTGTCGGGCCTTAGCCGCTTCCAAAATTGCCTGCGCGACAGGATGTTTCTGCCGATGCTCAGCGGCTGCCGCCATTTTCAAGACTTCTTCGCTGCTATGTTGACCACAGGCGTGGACATTAACCACATGCGGTTGCTCAACGGTTAGGGTACCCGTCTTGTCAAACACCACGGTATCAATCTGTTTCAAATGCTCCAGCGCTTCACCATCCTTGACCAAGATTCTGTGCTTGGATGATATATTGAGGAAATTCAACATCGTCAACAAACGTAGCCATATCATGTTAAGCGTAAAGTTGGAACCCAACACGGCAGCGGCTCCGGTCACTCCCACAAACGGTAGACTGATGCCGCCAATCACAAGCATAGGAATCAGCGTACGATCGGCAATTTTAATCGCACGAGCCTCCATCGATAGCTGATATTCGGTGCCACGACTAAGGATTTCGCCAATCTGCGCAGCGCTGGTTTCCTTGCCGGTTTTTTCCACACGTACAGAAATACGTCCACCAAGCACAATCGTTGAAGCCAACACGCTATCGCCCAAGGTTTTGTCAACTGGCTGTGATTCGCCTGTCAGCATGTGCTGGTCAATAGAGGCCACACCCTGCACAATCTCGCCATCCACAGGAATGGTCTGACCCACATCCAGAACAAGGATATCTCCGGCCTTCACCTGCTCGAACGGTACCTCAATTTCCGTTCCCTCTGCCAGCACCCACACTGAACGCGGCTGCTGCTGGAATACGTTTACCAACTCATAACGAGAAACATCCTCACTGATAAGCATGATCTTCTGCGAAATACTAGCAATGAGAGTTCCCAGCATACCGATAATGTAATAACCACCCAGCCACATAGCAGAGAAATACAATACCATCAGATGTGCCGTACTCAAGCGCTTTTCCACCATCGCAATTTCATACGCGGTTTTGTACACGGGCCAGGACAAGTAGATACCCAGACCAAGCACTACTGGCGCCAATGGCAGCGCAACTACATGCGTAGTAATGGCTAGCCCCAAACCACCTGTCCCTAACAAGACCTGGCGATTAATAAGCTTTTCCCCTGGCGATAGCAACGCTTCCCGGCCTGCAGATAATTCCTTGAACTGTTGCTCACGCATGGTACCCGCCAGCAAGGGGTCGAAACGCTGTTTGATCATACGCTGGTAACGATCATCCAATCGACCAAGCGAGTTAGCGGTTCCTTCAATCCATTTACCCAACGCTGGCGATTGCTTTGACACCTGCTCCGCCAAGCGCTTAGCCAGAGGCTCATCTGCGACAGGTTTCCCAGTTAAAGCTTCGATCAAACGACCCTTTCTCAGCTTGCCGGAGGCTCTGGAACCGGCAATGACAGCTCCACCAGCAAAAACACCGACGATTATTGGTAACATTGATTTCTATTCCTTTAATCCTGTTGTTGTGTGTACCTGAAGCATTTGAGGTTCCGGCATTTTTTGTTGGTTATCTTTACCCAACCCTGGAAACTGGCGCCTTAATGTCGGCCAGAAAACATTAACTAAACCCAACCCAACATAAAACATCCCGACAGAACCCATAAAGCCGACCGAGCCTGCAAACGAACCCGCAATACCCACAGCATTGGGTACCGTTGAAGTCAGCAAACTGCAGAACATGCTGGCCTCAAAGCGATGCGCCAGTTCAAACAGGTTGTACAGCCGCCGCAAGCTCAAGCAACATGATTAGGAATGAACACGCAATAACTTCCCCGTTTCGCATCCCATCTTCCGCCTGTCTTGGCTCGTTCTTCCCTCACAAAAACTCGAAATAGAACCACTATTCCTGCCCTTTTGTTCACTCAGAACGAACCAATACAAACCAAATCTGGGCGCCAAACAAGGAAGTTATTACATGCCCATTCCTTATATCTCACCGATAGCGACTGAAGCTTTCCAGTAGTTACCTGCACGTAACGGTAAATACCCCTCTTTTGCCAACCATATAAAATGTTCTGCCTGCCTGTCCGCATCAATCGCCGGACAGCAAATCCCGGAACCCTGCAACCCCATCAACGTATTCTGACAATCAAACAGGATATGCCCCGGTTCCCGTTCAAAATCGTAATTGACCAGCAGCGGCAATAACGGGTGTAAACCAATTTCCGGTGAATGCCTGGCTTGGCGCATAAGCTCGGACTGCCACTGCTTGGGTGGCAACAAACGAATTTTGTATCCCGCCTTGAACAAGGCGTCTACCCTGCATTTGACGAGCGTATTGCGTGGATTACCCACATGGAATACCTTGCCTAACTGACGGCGCTGGGTAGACAAGTAGACAATGGCCTGTGTCGCATAATCCACCGGCACCAGATTGTCTTCACCCAGTGGGCTATCCAGCTCAATGCCCAGTTGCACCGCCGTTTGTACCCAGCGGAAATAGTTGTCGTTCACATAGGTAAAACCACTTTCCATGATTCCGGAAACCCGACTGACACGATGGATTGTCACTGGCAAACCACGCTCTCCTGCCAAGCTGACCAACTTATCCCCCACCCATTTGCTCTCTACATAACCGTTTCCCAGCAGTTCGGGGCGATCCAGTTCCGCCTCTTCATACATCTCGGTAATTTCCGGGGCGAATACTGACAGGCTGGATATGAAATGCAGCGGCTTGGTACGCCTGTGACAAGCCAATCGCAAGGCTTCGCGGGTCCCTTGAACATTCGCAGCTTTCAGAACAGAATACGGATAGACATGATTAACCCAGGCGCCATTGTGGTAGATCATATCCACTTGTTGAGCCAATATATCAAACTGTTCGTCAGACAAACCAAATTTCGGTTTACCCAGATCGCCCACTACCGGCGTCAGGCGTTCGCGGATAAACTCATTCCACAAACCATGACGGGCCAGCGACTGCTGCAAACGCTGCATACCTTCCTCTGCGCTCTTTGCCCTGACCAGACAGTGTATCCGGGCTGAAGTCTGTTGCAACAGCTCATGCACCAGATAAGCCCCAATAAACCCGGTGGCCCCGGTAATAAAGACTGACTCCAGTGTGTCCGCTGCCACCCGAAAATTATTGTCCGGTGGCGTGATGTCATCATCCAGCCAGACTTCTGCGTGAAAATCGACATCCTTGACCGTACCTGGCAATCCCTGGCGTGCATGGTCAATATGCTCGGCAAAGGCTTCCAGCACGGGATACTCAAACAGGCTGGATAGTGGCAAATCAATATCAAACATATCAGCCACACGGTGTAGCAGTCGGGTCACCAATAAGGAATGCCCACCCAACTCAAAGAAATTATCAAATACACCCACCTCCTGCACTTGCAGCACATCTTGCCAGATACCAGTGAGTATTGTTTCGGATGCGGTACGTGGCGCGGTATAAACGCGTTCCGACTGAATTTCTGGCTCCGGCAGGGCTCGCAAGTTTACTTTGCCGCTAGGCGCAACCGGTAACGCATCCAGTAACATAAAAGTGGCGGGAACCATATAATCCGGCAACCGCTTGCTAATGAAAGCACGTAAATCCTGACGCAGCTCCTGTTGCCATTGCGCCTCTGAATCCGCTATCGTCCCGGCCTTGCCTTGAACAGGGCAAGCAGCAGGATGAAGAATAACCGACGCTTTCGCTTTCGGCACCACATAGGCGACCAGGTAATGCTGTCCTGGCTGTTTCTCCTTCGCCAGTACAATGACTTCATTCACCGAAGCATGCTTATTGAGCACGGCCGCAATTTCACCCAGCTCAATCCGGAAACCACGGATTTTCACCTGGTCATCAATCCGCCCCAGAAACTCGATATTGCCATCCGGCAGGTAGCGCGCCAGATCGCTAGTCTTGTACATTCTGCTGGAATCACGGGTGTCTGCGTCATAGAAAGGGTTGACGATAAACTTTTCCGAGGTCAAATCCTCACGGTGCAAGTAACCACGTGCCAATCCTGCCCCGGCGATATGCAACTCGCCTGGCACACCCACCGGCACAGGTTGGAGATGCTGATCCAGAATGTAAGTTTGCGTGTCCGGCAGCGGATACCCAATAAACATGCCGTCAGACAAACCGCGCTCAGTATCCTGTTCGGTATGCAAGGTAGCAGTAATGGTGGTTTCGGTCGGACCGTAACCGCAGTAGACCGGTACCTGCGACCCCACGAATTGTTTCCAGCGTTCCATGTGGCTTTTGAGTACCTTGTCGCTACCGGCAATCACCAGGCGCACACTATCAGGAACACCAAGGTTCTTTAGTTGCGTTACCCATTCATGCCAGTAAGGCGCTGGCAGATTCAGCACACTCAACTGTTCCAGCTCAACCAATTTCATCAATTCCGGCACCGATTGTGTGCAGGACTGTGGCGCAATGACCACGCAACCACCTGCCAACCAGGTCGGAAAGGTTTCTTCCGCTGCCACGTCAAAACTGAAAGCCGCGAATTGCAGCACGCGATCCTGCCCGTTTAACTGATAGCGATCTATCAGACCCAATGCGCGGCTAACCAATGCCCGATGCGGGATCATCACGCCCTTGGGCTTACCGGTAGAACCGGAGGTGTAAATGACATACGCCATATGTTCCGGCTGCATGGATACCGCTGGGTTTTCTTCATCAGCGACACCAACCTCCCAGTCCATGTTATCCAAATACAAGTTACTGTCGATCAGACCCGCAAAACGTTGCGCCAATCCGAACTGGGTCAGCAACAACGTCACACGGGCGTCTTGCAGCATGAAAGACAAACGTTCCTGCGGGTAATTCGGGTCTAAAGGTAAATAAGCGGCCCCAGCTTTGAGCACCCCTAGCATGGCAACAACCGTTTCCAGTGAGCGCTCCACACAGATACCAACCAAGGTATCCGGCTGCACACCCCCGTCCAGCAGGCGGCGAGCCAAGCGGTTAGCGCGAGCATTCACTTCCCGATAGCTGAGCGCCTGACCTGCAAAACATACCGCTGGCACATCCGGCGTGCAGGCCGCCTGTGCCTCGAACAGATGGTGCAGGCAAAGCTCACGTGAATAGTCCGTCCGGGTATCGTTCCACTCCAGCAGTATCGTATCTCTCTCCGCCGGTGTCAGCATCGGCAGTTCAGCGACACCCTGCCTAGGGTTGGCGACAATGCCTTCCAGCAGCACCTGGAAATGCTTGGCCATGCGCTGCATGGTTTCTTCATCGAACAAAGCCGTGGCGTATTCCCATACGGCTGTCAGGCCAGCCGCCGACTCCTGCATCGAAAGTGTCAGGTCAAAGGCCGATACATCGTTTTTTGACGGCAATAGGGACGTTTCAAGACCCGGCAATTCCAGTGTTTCTGAACGGGTGTTATTCAGCACGAACATGACCTGGAACAGCGGCGAATGACTGGGGGTACGCTCCGGGCGCAATTCCTCTACCAACAAGTCAAACGGATAATCCTGATGACTGTAGGCATCCAGCGTGGTTTGCCGCACCTGCGCCAACAAATCGCGAAAAGATGGATTATCGAACACCTGTGTACGCAGCACCAGTGTATTAATAAAACAACCGATCAGCGGCTCGGTTTCCATTCGGTTGCGGTTGGCAATCGGGCTACCGACCAGGATATCGTTCTGGCCACTGTAACGGTGCAACAACACATTGTATGCAGCCAATAGAGTCATAAATAGGGTACAGCCTTGTTCCTGGCTAAACTGCTTTAGTTGAGTAGTCAACTCCACACCAAGCTGGCTTTGCAGACGTTTGCCGCAATAGGTTTGCACCGACGGCCGGGGATAGTCGGTAGGCAATTCAAGTAATTGGGGTGCCCCCTGAAGTTGTTCAGTCCAGTAGTCAATTTGCCGATCAAGCACCTCACCTTGTAGCCAATCACGCTGCCAGGCAGCATAGTCAGTGTATTGAATATCCAAAGGTGCCAAATTTGGCGCCTGTCCTTGTGAGAAAGCCGAATAAGCCTCTCCCCATTCGCGGATCAATATCCCCATGGACCAGCCGTCGGAAATGATGTGGTGCATGTTGAATAGCAGTACCCAACCATTATCGCCTAAAACGAGCAGTTGTAGACGTAATAGGGGCTCTTGAGAGATGTCGAATGGTTGACTGGCGTGTTCTTTCACTAAGCGCTGCACTTCAGCGTTTTGTTCCGTCTCTATTAAATGGCTGAGGTCTTTGACGCGGAGCGGATTATAGGCCGGAATTTCCCGTAGACTGTATTCTCCGTTGCTGTCAGGGAAAGTGAAGCGTAAACTTTGGTGGCGTTCCACTAAGCTAATAAAGGTACTTTCCAAAACGGAGATGTCCAATGGTCCTTTAAGTGCTAGTGCCCTAGGCATATTGTAAGTGCTATTTGGGCCTGCCAGTTGAGCTAGGAACCAAAGGCGTTGTTGCGCATAGGACATCACTAGAGGTTGATCTGCGGGTAGACGAGGAATCCCCGAAAAGGTATTGCGATAGCCCAATTTTTTCGCAGTCTGCCAAGTGATTTTTCCAAGAAAGTCTTCAGTGTAAGTTTTACGCCAAGTTTCAGCCACATTCGAATTAATTTTCTGATGATGATGAAACTTAATATCTCCCAACATGTTGGAGTTTTTCTTCAAACCATCTGTCATGCGTTGCTTTTTTTCTTGATAGAGTTGCATCATCTCTGCATGAAAGGGGATCCCTATAAACTTACACAGATCAGCTAAACTTTCTTCTGGAGAGGCTACGAGTTGCTCAAAGTGAACCCTATGTTGACGAGAAGTTGGAATTACCTCCAAAAAAGAATCAATATTGTGCTGACTATGCTGCCAAATAAATTCAGCCTGCATTTTAACGGAATCACTCTTAGTGATAGAAGATAGTGGATGCGCATGGGGGTGGACTGCCATCACTTGTTCCAGGTGAGCTTCTTCAAAAGAGTGGATCATGCCGTAGGGGTGGCGCACCAGATGAATATACAGTGCGTTTTCAAACATTTTTTCCGCTTGCTGCAATGTTTCGAGGCTGAGGGTGTAGACTGGAGTTTTATCGACTAAAATACGGGGACTGATTTGTTTTTGTAAAGCAGCATAAAACTCATGGATGCTAAGCCCTTGTTGTTCATAAGCTTGCATTTTTCGTTTGGCTTCCACCGCGTCACAGCCATAAGCTTCCATTAAAGCACGCATTGTCCCTTCTAACCATATTGTGTCATGTTGTGAGCAAAGAAGATTGCGTTCTTGTAAAGTATTAAAATTCAACAATTCTAGTTCTGGAGGTGCGAAGAGATCAGGGTGACCGCCTAACAAAACACGAAGTAAGGTTGTGCCAGAGCGAGGTGGCGCAAGAACAAAAATAGCGGGTGGGTTCTTCGTTTTCGGGATTACGGAGAATTTATATTGAGTATTTAATAATTTTCGAAAAGACTCGAATTTAGTTTCATCAAGAGGGGATAAAGCTTTTCCCTTAAGATCAACTTGGTAGTTACCATCAATACGGACGAGAGTTTTAGGATAATTTTCTTCCAAATAAGAGACGAATTTTGCAATCGTTGGTGCTTCAAATAATGCCGTAACTCGAAAAATCTCTTGGACTTCCTCATTGAATAAACTAATGAATCGTGTCGCATTCAGAGAATGACCACCAAGCTCAAAAAAATCATCGTGAATCCCTATTTTTTCGATATTTAAAATGGTCATCCATAGCTTCGCTAAGAAGAGTTCAGTCACGGTGCTTGGAGCAACAAAGGATTCTGTCGGCAAGATATCTGGATTTGGTAATGCCTTGTGATTGATCTTACCATTAGGAGTGAGCGGGAGCGCATCTAAAACCGTGAAGTAAGTTGGAATCATATAGTCGGGCAGTTTTTCTTTGAGAAAACTTCGTAGTTTTTCGGTATCCAGTTTTTTCTCGCGGTGATTAGTTGACTGATTATTGCTTATTGTCAGATAGGCTGCCAAGCTTTTATTTCCCTCCCGCTCATGGAGTACTACCACCGCTGCCTTGATGGTTTCATGTTGTGTGAGAGAGGACTCGATTTCGCCTAGCTCAATACGAAAGCCGCGTAATTTGACTTGCTTGTCGATGCGTCCGAGAAATTCTATATTGCCGTCGGGTAGCCAACGGGCTAAATCTCCGGTCTTGTAAATACGTTCGGTTTTACCGAAGAGTGCCACTTCGATGAATTTTTCAGCGGTGAGCTCGGGGCGGTTGAGATAGCCTCGGGCTAGGCCGGCGCCGGCAATACAGAGTTCGCCGACAATGCCAGGCGGCTGAAGTTGATTGTTTTTGTCTAGGATGTGGATACGCGTGTTAACGATGGGTCGACCGATAGGCAAGCTGCGCATCTCTGCAAAGCAAAGTGCCACACTGGCACAAACGGTACTTTCAGTCGGACCATAAGCATTCATAAAACGCACTTTGTCAGCCCATTGTTTGACCAATTCGGTTGGACACGCCTCCCCTGCCACCACCAGCGTTTTCAAGCTAGATAGTGTTTGGCTAGATAAGCCGCTTAAGAAAGAAGGGGGTAACGTAATATGGCTAATTTTTTGCTGAACCATCAAGCCAGTCAGATCAGCCTGTGCCAGCAATTTCTCCTTGGATATCAGGTATAGCGTAGCACCAGCCAATAAAGTGGTGCTAATTTCGGAGACCGAAGCATCAAAACTGAACGAGGCAAATTGCAAGATGCGACTCGAAGAGAAGATACGGAAAGCGCTGATTTGTGCCAATGCCAAATTAGTCAGACCTTTATGCTCAATCATCACTCCCTTGGGTTTCCCCGTGGAGCCCGAGGTATAAATCACATACGCCAAGTCCTCGACTTGAGACTTTATCCTCGGATTCTCAATGGATTGATTAGCCCGGTTGACTTCATCCAAACACACCACCACACAATCATGACCCAAGGCCTCTAAGGACAATTGAGCCTGCAAGTAACTTTGCGTCAATAACATCGGCGCCGCACTATCCTCCAGCATATAACCAATACGTGCTTGCGGATACTCAGGATCAATGGGCACATACGCCCCGCCCATTTTCAGAATCGCCAACAATCCGATGACCATTTCCAAGGAGCGTTCCACCGCGATGGCGATTAACGGATTAGGCGCTAATGAAATAGACTCAGAGGAAGCCTTAACACTCAGCAAATAATGAGCGAGTTGATTCGCCTTGACATTGAGTTGTTGATAGCTCAATGATTGGCCTTCAAACACCAGCGCGATGGCCTCCGGGGTTTTAGCCACCTGCTGTTCAAACAAATCAATGATCGTTTGATCTTTGGGATAATCGGTGGCGGTATCATTCCACGTTTGCAATTGCCGAACTTCTTGCTCGGTCATGATAGGTAAACTATCTATGGGTGAAACACTGTCCTTGAGTACCGCGTCTAAAATCGTGACGAAACGTGCTTGCAAGGCTTTGATATCATCGGTGTTGAAATAAGCACGATTGAAAACAAAATCCAATTTAACGTCATGGTGAATATGAAAGTCCCGGACAAAAATCATCAATGGCGTTTCTTCATAACCATGTAGCAGTGGAATGAGTTGCCCATCAATACCCGCAAAACAAGCATCATTGTCATGATTTTCATAGGACAGGCTAATATCAAACAATTGTGAACGTGGCTGCCCTAAACCCACCGCACGATTGATTTCACTGACGGGGAATCGCTGGTGGCGGTAATTGGCTTTAAGGGTTTTATTAATCTGCTGTAATAATTCAGAAAAACTTAAACCTTGACCAAAGTTAAACAATGTCGGACTTACCCCGGTAAACAACCCGGCGGTTTTCTTAAAATGGGCATTCGCACGGTTCAACACAGGTAAACCGATGGCAAAATCATCACGCTGAGCCATGCGAGTGAAATAGACATAGAGTGCACCCAGCAACAGATGGAATAGGCTGACTTTATGTCGTTTTGCCAAATCATTCAAACGATCATAAAAATCTCGCGGCAAATAAAGTACTTCACAGCCACTGCCAATTAACTTATCGGTGTATTGGAAACGATAGCGTGGACTCAACATAGGTTCAGGCGGCGTCGAGTATTTGCCTAACCAATATTGGCGCTGCTTTTCAAAGGAAGCTGATTCAACATAGGCACGGTCATTGTCAATGAAAGTCACGTAAGAAGGACTCTCCAGAGGAGCGGCTTGCCCATGGGTTAATTGAGTATAAATTTCCGCCATTGAGCGATTGAGCAAGGCAACCGCATAACCATCGACGATGAGGTGATGATATTGGATCAGCCAATAGTAATTATCGTCACTGATTTTCACTAAGTCATAACGAAACAATGGCTGCCCCGTGAGTTCAAAGGGTTCGATAAACCGTTGCTGCATCCAGACCATGGCCGCCTCATGCGCTTCCGCTTCGATGGAAAAGTCTCGCACAGAGACAGTCACAGTCAACTTTTCAGCATAAGCCAACATCGGTACGCCGTCTTCATCTTCGTCCTCGGTCAGCACCGTACGCAACGTATCGTGTTTTTGTACCAGTAAATTAATCGCTTCTTCAAATAACGCTGAATCAATAATGCCCGGTATTTTGACGTAACCACCAATATTGTATAAGGGAATATCTTGATGGAGGACTTGGTCAAACCAGATTTCGCGTTGCGGAGAGGTCAGCGGAAATAATGCTCGGTGGAGTTGGGTGGTGTGTATATTCATAAATACGATTTTTCACTCGAAGAATAAATTACTGTTGATAACGTTGATGGACAGAATGCAGTAAGCCTCTTCCTGCTTCGCGTTGTGTCTGCTCGCTAATAAAATTGATGACAACACGGCAAACACCGGATTAACAAAATAATAAACCACATACACGCTTAGCGCGTTTAGCTCGCCACCTTCATGATGTAAGGCCCGCAACTTGCTAGCCCGTTTTCACGAGAACCATCATAGTATCTTTGCGCCTCTTGCTCATTTCCTGATGGCATTTTACGTCACGTTCACATGTCTGTACCTATACGCTAAATTCTATGGAATCGTTGTGTAACGGGATCGCCCTTTGTCTCATGACTTTTAAATAAAATACTTGATTCAGTATAATTAACAGCGACACGAAACTAAGCTCTTTGATTGGAGTTTAAGATAAGATTTGTCATGATTCCATATTCTAAAACTTTGGTTACACATTACTGCAAACCCGCTTATCCGATTTATGTATAACCAGGAGGCTATCCGAGAATGGACTACTGTTTCTGCACGGTCTTCATGCACAACTTACAATAATCCGTCACCATTTCCTCCGCCGCCTGCCTGGCTTCCGGAAGACTTTCCGCCTCAGGATCAGTCAACCAGTTCAAATCCAGATCCATTTCGACAGCAAATTCATGCACTTTTTCTCCAAGCGCTTGCAAACCTTCCTCAGGCAAAGCTAGCAGCCAGGCTTGCAGTTTGGATTCATTGTTCAAACCACTTTGTGCCCAGGATTTCAGAGGCGTTGCGTAATCCTGCTGTTTTAATTTCAAACCTGAGATTACGCTTTTCGCCACCACAAACAGTATTAGAAGTACAGCAACAATAATCAGAATATTCATGAAACTCATTTTAGTTTAAGAATGGAAGAGACATTCGGGCAAACAACAATAAATTTATCCAGCAACCGGTAAACTAATATCCTAAATTAGGATCATCACACCCACCCTTAATGCATCAAACAGCAGGACACTTAATCAACTCAATTTTTAAATAGGCTTCCCTAATCTTCTTTAGATAGTAAATATAATTATACGCAAGCAATGGAAAACCGACTAAAGCAAACGCAGGATAACTGAGCATGCCAAGACTAAAAAAACTCAAAGCACCTAAGGAAAGCTGCTGTTGCTGCCGAATTTCTCTTTCTATAGGCGACAGTGCTTTTTCTGTTTTAGTAGTTTTTCGCAGAGATGTGGTATATTTTTTAACTTTTCGGGTTATTTTCCGAGCACGTTTATTATTTTTTGTAACACCTATCACTTTAGTTGCAACAGAAGCGGCTATACCACTAAGAATCAACGTTGTTAATATTGGCACAAAGCAAAAACTCCTTTTTAAAGCACGCCACTATTTATATTAAGAATGAAGATTGAAAAGTCTTATATTGCAGATTTTTGAAATATGTAAAATGCCTTAGGCTTTGAACAACGCCTCGAACCGAATATTCGATGGCCAGACAAAAACTAAGAGGACTAAACTCTACTATACTATTTCTTAGCTTCTACGATTGCGGCATTCATCCTCAGTAGCAGCCTTTAAATGCTATACGCCATCTTTTGAGGATAATTTAACCAATCGGCTACATTTTGCTTATTTCCATATCATATATTCCCACTCTGTGCTTACTTCCAACCAGAGCAACCGATCGTGCAACTTCAGTTCATTTGAGCATAACTAGGAGGATTATTTATGTGTACATTCTTAACAACCGGATTGTATGGCGGCAGACTCTGCTAGGCGAATCACAGCCTTTCTAGATCGTGTTCGTCCATAACACATGTTATATGGAAGCAAATATTAGCGTGTTCCTTAATAGGGGAACAATAGTAATTTATTCATTTTGGAATGTAAACCCTAACGCTTCAAAACAACAAGAGAGATTTCCCAAGTTGTTAATGTTTAGATATGCCCGAAACACTCAATACCTAAAACTCACGTGTTTCGGGCATATCATTGAGCAGGCCAATACCTGTCCACATAATGTTGAATACGCTCACGCATAAAACGCGACGATTCAGTTGCTCGGTCTGGCATATAGGAAAATACCTGGCTCGTCATGATGCCATCAAAGCCAACTTCGGCCAGCGTTGCAAAGAAAATTTCCCAATCAACTTCGCCGTCACCAATGTTAAGATGTTGATGGACGCGAGTCGGTGCTTCGGGTGGATTCTTAACGTAACGCCAGCCTGATTTGTGGTTAAAGGTGTCAGCTACATGGACGTGAGCCAACACAGGTGCAGCATATCGGATCATAGCAGCGATATCATCGCCCAAAAAGAAAGTATGTGGTGCACAATACAAATACTTCACCATCGGCGATCCAATGGAACGAATGAGGTCTACCGCCAGGTTATTGTCCTCAATAAAATCATCGGGATGCGCCTCGATATGCAGCGGCAGTCCCTCGCGCTCAAAAATGGGCAATAATTCTTCCATAGAAATCCAGAAGGCCGCTTCGCTCTCCTCTGCCATTTCTGGGCCTGCTCGAAAATTGGATTTTTGTGCCGAAGGGCCGCGATCGAAAATCGAACTCACCGACTGTGAACCCAGTTCAACGGCGATCTCAATAGCCCGTTTCCAGTTCCGCATGGCGGCTTGGCGCTCTTCTTGAATGGGGCTAGCCCAACGCTGCGTCACCAGCATGGAGACTAACTCGACATCAGTTTCGCGCAGCGCCTGCTTGAATTTGCGAATCGTCTCAGCGTTAGCTCGCGGCGGAAAATATTCTGGCAACATGTCATCGTGGCAACACAGTTCCAAATGTTTATAACCCAACTCAGCGACCAAGTAAGGCATTTCAGTCACGGAAATATCCGTGTGTGCATAGGCGTCTAGGGTGATTTTCATTTATTTTTCTCTACTTGTCTCATTACCTTATTCACTTATTATGTGGCTGAAGCCACACGATACACCCATACTTGCATATAAAGATCGGGATGACTTGCAGGTAGGAATTGATATTTATCACCCACTTCCACCAGTTGCCACTTGCCGTCTGCTTCCAGTGCAGATTGTTTCTCTTTAAAACCACTCTGCTCATAAAAATCTGGACGAAGTGTAAATACAATGACGCCCTGCGGCTTGGTGATGCGGATAAGCTCATCAAAAGAATTGGCAGGGGCATGTCCTTCAGCAAAAACACCGGCAACAATGATGACATCAAAGCTATCGGTAGGGAAAGCAAGCGGCTCGCCCAAGGTCATCTGATGGCATTCGGTGTAAACATTCTTTTGACGCGTTTGTGTCAACATACCCTGAGAAATATCGATGGCCATGAGCTGCTGGTAGCCAAGCTGATGGAGCTGCACTCCAACCATACCCGCCCCTGCGCCCGCATCCAAAATCTTGGCATCGTTATTGGTATGCTTGACAACCATATCCACGATGGGTTTGGGACCGACATAACCCAAGCCCTCAAACATATCTTGCTCATAATCCTTTGCCCATTTGTCATACTGATGAGCCAGTTCTTCATTATTTTTGGCGTTATATACGCCGTCTAATATCTCGTCTTTGATACTCATATTGCTAACTCTTCCTGTAACTCATTGTTATGTGCTGTAGCTAAACAGGTTTTCAGTTGTTGGGCTAACACTCGGGCAACGACTTGCACATGAGGTTCGCTCATCATAGTAAAATGGTCGCCTGGAACCACATGAAGTTCCACAGCTTCAGCAGAAACATCGTTCCACCCCCAAGTTGCATCCTGAAGCGTCGCGGCTTCATTGGGCAAAAAATTATCTTGCGCATGAATCTGCTGTGCCCGTAACAGCGTCAGCGGAATTGGATACGTTTCTAGCGGTTTATAATCCGCCATCGCCTGCATATTGGCTTTATAAACGTTTAAAATCCGCCTTGTTTCGGTTTCACTCAAAGACTGTCCTAGCGTTTTTAATTGTTTCTGGAGCTGACCCAGTAGACTATGCTTCGGCGTCGTATCTGTGGTCTCTCGCAAAAAATTAACCGGTTCGCCAAACCCTCGCGCATACATTTGGGTCAACTCCGCGACATACCGAGCATCATCCCAATGCGCAACATCTTGCTCCGTATCCGCCATCATTGCTTGAATATCCATAATGGCGAGCAGCGAGACCTCATGTCCCTGATCACGTAAACGTTGTGCTATTTCGAAGACAACCTTGCCCCCAAAAGAATGCCCGCCAAGGAAATAGGGACCCTGCGGCTGCACAGTCTGCATGGCTCGGATATGGTGATCTGCGATTTCTGCCAGCGTCGTATAGGGTGTCACATCCTCATCCAGCCCCAAGGAGCGCAGCGCATAAAACGGCTGTTTTTCGCCTAGATAATGAGCCAATCGATAAAACTCAAAAACACTTCCCAAAATACCGGGAACACAAAAGAAGGGTGGCTTGGAACCATCTGGCTGAATCGGGACAAGGGTCGAACGGTAGGGATCATGCCCTGCCCTGGCGTTTTGCAGTCGACCAATATGCGCTATTGCCGATGGGTGGCTTGGCTGATCAACAAATGACAAAATGTCCTCAGCAAGATAGCCAACCAATGCAGTTACGGTTGGATGGTCAAACAGCAACGTTGAGGGCAGTGTCAATTCCAGGCTAGCCTGGAGATGGCTGCGCAACTCGATGGCCATCAGCGAGTCGAGTCCCACATCAAATAATTTCTGGTTCGCATCCAGCTCTTGATCTGCATGTATTCCCAGAGTCTTTGTCACTTGGGCACGCACATGCTGGACTAACAGTTGCCGTTGCTCATGAACAGGTCGTGAGGCAAGTTGTCGCCGAAATGTAGCGGGTTCTGTCGAGCCAGGCTCTCGCTGGGCAAAGTCTTCATAAAATGCAGAGCTGCCATGAATTCGATGCCACTTTGACCAGTTGATGGGTAATACCGCCACCTGGGTCGAGTTTTGTCGTATTAACGCCCCAAGCGTCTGGAGTCCTGCTTGAGGTGGAATAAAATTCAGCCCCTGTTCTACCAACCGACGCTGGTCGTGCTGATTTAATTGCGCCGCCATGCCAATCTCAGACCACGCTCCCCAGTTGATCGTGAGCCCTGGCAATCCCAAAATTCGCCGATGATGGGCAAGCGTATCTAAAAAAGCGTTGGCAGCCATATAATTGCCTTGGCCGGTGGTACCGATAATTGAAGCCCCCGACGAAAAGCAGACAAAAAAATCTAGATCCAAGTCGGCAGTTAAATTATGCAAGTTCCAAGCGCCTGCCACCTTGGGAGCCATGACACGCTGCAAAGATTCTAGCGAAAGCTTTTGCAGTACACCATCATCCAATACTCCCGCCGCATGAATAATGCCTCGCAAAGGTGCCAGCGTCTGGCATCTTTGCAGCACAGAGGCCACTTCGTCATGGCTAGCAACATCGGCACGGATCACCGTCACGGTTGCCCCCTGTGTCTCTAGTTGATCGATCGCTTGCTGTGCAGACTGAGATGTAATGCCACGACGACTCGTTAGTACGATGTACCGCGCACCCTGCGCGACCAGCCAACGTGCGACCTCAAACCCCAAGCCACCAAGACCGCCGGTGATCAAGTAGCTACTATCATCGCGTGCCACTTCAGAAGACAGCGCATCTATCTGTCGAAATCGCTTTAGTCGGGCGACATAACGGCTACCTTGACGATAGGCCACCTGCCCTTCAAGATTCGAAGACAACAATTCTTCATACAATTGCGCAACCACAGAAGCGGTTTCCCACTCTGACTCTGATGGATCGAGGTCCAGACATACACAGCGCAATTCCGGATGTTCGTTGACAATCGCTTTTGCCAATCCCCACAAAGGGGCTTGCTGAACCTGGACGGGCGTTTGGGTATCTACCGGTTGCGCCCCGCGTGTCACCAACCATAAACGAGGGGCTTGTTTTGATTTGACCAAGGCCTGCACCAAATGCAAGACGGAACCACAGCTTTCAAGTTGAGAATTCTGCAAGGAGTCAAGCGACTGCCACGCTGCTACTTCTCCCTGCGCTACACTTTCTCCCTGCCCCCACAAGTGAATAACTCCATGCCAAGGAAGCGCATGATCGTCTAACAAGCGCTGGAAGTGTGAGAATTCCGCAGGATTGATTTGATAGTGGTCTGGTGTGTGTTGTTTATATTCAGCAGCGGGAGAAACTAGCACAGTGTGATGACTACGCTGAGAGAGCTGTTGTGCAAGTTGATGCCCAATACCGTCTCGATCTGTCAATATCAACCAGCGACCGATTTCCTCTATCGCGGCAATGGGCCGTGCTTGAGGTTGCCAAGCAACTTGATACAAATGATTACTTAAATCTAGCGAAGGTTCTAGCCGCTGCGGATTGGCCCGTTTAAGCACCAAGCCCGACGCCAACGCAACACGCTCGCCGCGCTGATTAAACAGAACTACCTCGGCTTTCAAGGTGTCACGCTCAGGGTTATTGTTCCCTTTAATATCTTTGTCACCAACGATAACGCCATGGCTCCACAAGTTGTTTTCTGCACGACGAAAAACGTGTAGAGACTCGATCATAATAGGCAAGTAACTCACTTCTGGCGGAAAAATCGCCCCGAGCGTATGGAGACAGGCATCCAGGAAGGCGGGATGCAACTGGTACTTTGCTGCCTCCCCAACAAGCCCCTCAGGCAACTGCACCTGACCCAGGACTTGCCCTTCCCCTCGCCAAAGTTTTTCGACCGCTCGGAATGTGGGACCATAGTCTACGCTGCGTGCTTGAAATGCCTGGTAGAAAGTTTCCAGATCTATCGGTTCTGGACATTGGACCTGTAAGACGGACAGGTCTACGGTTGCATCTGTTAGGGGTATTGACGACGCTCCACCGTCCCGAATTGCCCGAACTTTAGCAGATGTATGACGTACCCAAGATGATTGTTGACCGCTCGATGCCTCGGCTAACAAACTAAAAATTTGCAAAGCATAGCTATCTGCTCCTCCAGGTGAGGTTTCAGGGTTCAGAACACATTGCAGGGTTTCAGATTTATCTTCTTCTGGCGAGAGCATCAACGCTTGCTCGACAAAGAGTTCTTCGACGACAAATGGCGTGGCTTGCAAGACAGCCTCCCCAGCCGCTAACGCCATCTCTACATAAGCAGTCATGGGCAACAGCACGGTCTGAAAAATGCGATGATCTGCCAAATACTTTAGGCTTGGCCGGTTGAGATCGATCTGAGATTCAAAACGAATTTCCTCCGTGCCTGCTAACCTAAGCGGTTGACCAAGTAATGGATGGTGGCGCTCATCATGCACATGACGGCTGGTGAGCGTTGCCGGCATCTGAGGCTGATCTGGGGGTTCAATCCAATAGCGCTGGCGCTGAAAAGGATAGGTTGGTAAATGCACACGACGACGGACCTCATGTTGATAAAACGTCAACCAATTCACTTCCGCGCCCTGCATATAGAGTGGCGCTAAGCTGGTTAACAATTGTTGCCAGTCATCCTGCCCCGTCCGCAAGCTGGGCAGCCACAAACCATCATCATTGGGCAAGCAGTGACGACCCATACCTAACAGCAAGGGCAAGGGACCCATTTCTAAGAAAATATCAACCCCTTGTTGCTGAAGACAATGCATGCTTTGTGAAAACCTGACCGGCTGCCGTATATGCTGAGACCAATATTCTGGTGTCATCACTTCATCCGTTATTAGCTTGCCGCTAAGATTGGAAATTAACGGAATCTGTGCTGGGGAAAGACGGATCTGCTGGACAGCTAATTCAAATTCTGCACAAATTGGCTCCATTAACGGCGAATGGAAGGCGTGCGAGACGTTCAATTTTTTTGTCTTGACACCCTCGGTTTCCAGTTTGGCACAAATCGAAGCAATCGTCTTGTGTTGCCCCGAAAGAACAATACTTTGGGGACCGTTAATCGCCCCCATTGAGACCTCACTTGCGTAGGATTCAATAAGCGGAGCCAGTTGCGCTTCAGATGCCATGACAGAAACCATCGCGCCGCCGGCTGGCAATGCCCCGATAAGTTGTCCTCGTTTAACCATAAGGTGCAAGCCATCTTCAAGGCTGAAGACGCCCGCAACACAGGCGGCGACATACTCGCCGACACTATGTCCCATGACCACATCGGGCTCGATTCCCCAAGAATGCCACAACTGGTAAAGAGCATATTCCAAGGCAAATAAGGCCGGCTGAGTATAAATCGTCTGATCAATCAAGTCCACTTGAGCATTGATTGGACTCGGGTACAAATCAGGATACAAAACCGAAAGCAATGGCACATCAAGATGATCGCGTAATAGCTCGTCGCAGCGGTCGATGGTTTGCCGGAAGATAGGATGGGCTTCATACAGCGTCTGCCCCATGCCCGCATACTGGGAACCCTGCCCCGTGAAGAGAAAGGCAATTTTTTGGCGTCCTTGATTCGATTCCTGCATCCCGGTACCGGATTGCACAAACGTGGTTAACTGTTCGCTTAGCTGCGTTTTCGATGTAACCATCACGGCCAATCGATGCTTAAAATGCTTGCGTCCCGTGTTTACAGTGAAACAAATGTCGTCTAGCAAAACGGCTGAATCGGTTGTCAAATAAGCGATGTATTGCTCTGCCAGCGCCCGCAGTGCGCGCTCATTTCTGGCCGATAACGTAAACAAATGTGCCCTTTCGACCTCACCTGCGGCTTCATGCTGGCACGGCGGGGCTTCTTCTAAGATAACATGGGCATTGGTCCCACCCATGCCAAACGAGCTAACACCCGCCCGCCGTGGTGTATTACCTCTCTCCCAGTCAGCAAGATCGGTGTTGACGTAAAAGGGGCTGTTGGCAAAGTCAATGTTTGGATTAGGCTTGCTAAAGTTAAGGCTGGGCGGTATCTGCTGATGTTTGAGCGCAAGCACCGTCTTGATCAGACCGGCGATCCCTGCCGCTTCCGCGAGATGTCCAATATTGGTTTTTACCGTACCGATAGCACAAAACTCTTTTTGCTCGGTGCTTAAACGAAAAGCCTGGGTCAGCGCCTCGATCTCAATCGGATCGCCTAAGGTCGTACCGGTACCATGCGCTTCAACATAGGACACTGTGTCGGCATCGATTTCTGCCACAGCCAATGCTTCGGAGATGATAGTAGCCTGTCCCGCAACGCTGGGAGCGGTAAAACCCACTTTGCCTGCCCCATCGTTATTGATTGCGGTTCCCTTCAGTACTGCGTGAATGTTGTCACCAGCGGCAATCGCTTCAGACAACAATTTCAAGGCAACAATACCTGATCCGTTGCCAAAAACGGTTCCTTGTGCCGCCGCATCAAAAGCCCGGCAGTGCCCATCAGGAGACCAAATCATCTCTTCCTGATACAAATAGCCCGCCTTCTGTGGTACGCAAGCCGCAATTCCGCCTGCCAAGGCAATATCGCATTCCGCATTGAGCAAACTCTGGCAGGCCATGTGAATCGCCACCAGGGAGGTGGAACAGGCGGTTTGCACATTGACGCTCGGCCCCTGCAAATTCATTTTATAAGAAATGCGCGTAGGTAAAAATTCACTGCTATTACCAATGCGCACTTTCAGATCGTTGGCAGTTTGCAAAAAAGTGCGCCGGTGAGAGAAATCGAGGTGTGGCAGCACATTATTAACCAGGTAAGTATTCATCCCTGAGCCAGCATAAACACCCACCAATCCTGCATAGGTTTCCGGATTATAACCTGCGTCCTCAAACGCTTCCCAGGCACATTCCAGGAAAAGGCGCTGCTGTGGATCCATTTGTTCTGCTTCTTTAGCACCGTACCCAAAAAAAGCCGCGTCAAATTTTTCCAGGTTACGCAACACAGAACCCGCTTTGACGTAGTTAGGTTTGCGCAACAGTTCAGGATTATCAACTTCGACCTCATCATCAGAGAAAAATGAGATCGATTCAACGCCATCGCGCAGATTTTTCCAAAAGGCTTCAACATTCTCTGCACCGGGAAAACGGCAAGCCATGCCCACTATGGCGATATCGGATTCTCGAATATTTGTTATTGATTCGTCGCTCACTGACAATTCCTTATATTGCTCTGGCAGACTTGCTGATGGGTTTCGCTTTGCTCTACCCATACAGTTGACTGGATATTAACTTCCATATTTTTACTGAATTAATTTAGCTCAACGCGATGCTTGCGCCTTAGCGCTCTTTGCTGCTTCGCGGAATCCGTCCGCGACGGCCTAGCGGATGGTCCCTTGCCTGCTGTCGCTTGCCCACCCTCTATTGGCGCTTGCTGGCTCTGATCTAAATGTAACGCCAAAGCTTGTATGGTCGGGTATTGAAAGAGCGTCACAACGGCTAGTTTTTGCCCGCCCAGCTGAGCTACTTTGTTATGAACCTGGGTCAATAACAAGGAGTTTCCACCCAAATCAAAGAAGTTATCCAAGATACCTACCACTTCTAGTTGCAGAATGTTTTGCCAAATCTCGGCCAAAACTTGCTCTGTCTTGGACTGGGGTAACATGAGTTCCGTGGCCAACTCCGGACGCGATCTTGCAGGGGCAGGCAACGCTTGACGGTCTAACTTTCCGCTGGGTGTTAATGGCAATTGTTCCAGAAAAACAAAGGCCGAGGGCAGCATGTAGTCAGGCAAGCGCTCACGTAAATCAGCACGTAAAACAGGTTCCAGTTGATTGTTTATTTTGGTTTGCAGAGGATTATTGGTATAAGCCGCCCATGGTTTGATTAGGGTCGGTTTATCTAAGGTTTCAGTCCACAGTGGCAGTTGCGAATCGATCCCCCCTTGCAAGGATTGGCAGATGACATCATAACAATCTAACGCTCCAGTCTTCGGCCAGTTGATGTGGACTTGAACCGGTAGCCCATCATTTAACGCCCACCAATCTTCAGGCTCGATCCCGGATCGAGCGTCAGCCAAAGCCGTTCTCAATTCACCCACAGCAACAGGTCCTTCGCTTGTCTTAATACTCTGTAAGAGCTGGGTTTCGAAAGTGAGACGGGCATTGGGTACATTTTTGATCCCCAAACTATCCGACGGATTCTCCTGCAACAGTTGACGAACCATTGGCAAGTCCAGTTTATCGTGTTGCCAATCGAGCCAGCGCGGTTCAAGTTTGGGCACCGTTGGCTTACCGACATGCAATATCGCATCGTAGCGAAAACGAGTCAGCTCATTTTGGTAACCCCCACGCTTTAGCTGAATCTGGGCATGACTGATTTGCGGCAGATGTTGCTTCAATGCCACAAATAAATCTGGGTGAACAATCAGATCTTCCTCATGACTGGCACGGCTTTGGATCTGTTGCCATAACTGCTCGCTACTTTGCGAAGCGAGGGACTGATGCAACAGCGTAGCGGCGTGGAAGGCCTCAAGTAGCGGCAAGCTACGTACATCGCCGACAAAGATCAAACCACCTGGCGCGACCAGCTTGGCGGCTTTTTCCAGGACATCGACCAGATAATCTGCGCTGGGAAAAAATTGAATGACCGAGTTGATAATTATTGTATCCACTGATCCCGCTTCGATACTATCTAAGTCATCGGCGGCTTTTTTATGCAAGGCGACTTTGTTCGTCCAGCCATTTTGGTCGACCCATCGCTGAACATAGTGTAAAGCCTCTTGGGAAATATCTAAACCCATATAATGATCACAGTGGGGTACAATCCGAGACAGCAACATGCCACTGCCACAGCCAATTTCTAACACGCGAGTGGGGCGACAGGACAGAATTCGGTTCACTGTTTGCTCGACCCATTCACGCATCTCCGGCTCCGGGATCTGCTCACCGGTATAGCTATTTGTCCAGCCGATCAGGTTGAGCGTTGCATCGGAAACCGTTTCTAGCCGACTATAGGTGGCATCGACAACCTGCTGCCATTGCTCAAGCTGCTCGCTTTCGACACCTGTATCTGCCTTATCATCTGCAACCACATAGGCAATCAGACGCTGGTCACCAGGGACATCTTCTCTTGCCACAACCACTGCGTCCCGTACTTGGGCATGCTGATTAATGGCGGCTTCAATCTCGCCAAGCTCAACCCGGTAGCCGCGGATTTTCAGCTGATGGTCGACGCGGCCAACAAATTCCAAATCAGGCAACTCACCGGCGGGCGGCGCTGGGAGATAGCGCGCTAAATCTCCCGTCTTGTATAAACGTGCCCCAGGTTCATCACTAAACGGATCCGCAATAAACCGCTCGGCAGTTAACTCGGGACGATTGAGGTAGCCTCGCGCCAGACCCATCCCACCAATAAAAACTTCACCCGTCTCATTATTTGCCACCCGTCGCAGATCAGCATCGAGCAGGTAGATTTTTGTATTCTGGACAGCTTTGCCAATCGGCGTTCGTTGGTGGACGGCTTGAGACGGCACCGAGTACAGCGTCGCACAGATGGTCGCCTCAGTTGGCCCATAGCCATTGATGATATGCAGTCCGGCAACTTGGCTAGCGATGGACACTAACAACGCTTCTGGAATCGGTTCCACACCAACGAGTAAACGTTGCAATGATAAAGTTTGTGATGCTGATTGCAGAGAGTCTAAAAAATCCTTGAGCATGAAAGGTGGTACGTAGGCACTACGAATCTGGCGAGATTGCAACCATGAAAAAAATGCCGATGCCTCGTGGCGGACACCTTCCGGAACAACATGCAAGGTTCCCCCGGCCAATAAGGCAGAAAAGATTTCATACACAGATACATCAAAGGACAAGCTGGTCCAAAGACTACACGGATCTCCCGCTAGAATGGATTTGCGTTGATCAAAATCAGCTAGCAGATTGGTGACCCCGGTATGACTACAACAGACCCCCTTAGGATTGCCAGTCGAACCTGACGTGTAAATTACATAAGCAAGACTCTCAGGTGTTGCCTTGGCAGCAAGATTCTCAGTGCGGCTTTGATAAGGCGTGGCTAGATCTTGATCTAGACAGACAACTTTAGCCTGATGCAAGGGAAGTCTTGTTTGTAAATTTTCCTGTGTTAATAACACGGCTACCTGAGAATCTGACAACATATAAGCCAAACGCTTTTGCGGATAGCTTGCATCAATAGGCACATAGGCTCCACCGGCCTTGAGGGTCGCCAATAAGCCGACAATCATCTCCACCGAGCGCTCAAGGCAGATACCCACGAGCACTTCTGCATCCGATGAAACCCCCACACCGAGATCCTGGAGATAGTAGCCCAGTTGATTCGCTTTTTGATTAAGTTCGCGATAGGTTAACTGCTGACCTTCAAAACTGACGGCGACCCCATCCGGAGTTCGCTCGACCTGTGCTTCAAACAACTGTTGGAGACACTTATCCTTTGAATCGATACTTTCGATAATCTTAGCACTCATTATTATGCCTCACGATACCAATCCCAACTTTCGAATTTTTGGGTGTCGAAAACAGAATCATAGAGGCCATTTTTAATCACCGAATCGGGTAATTTTTCCAGTTTTTGGTAGGGACGGTATGGATGCCCTGCGACACGGAAAGGCGTGTTTGAAGCCGCGTTATGATGACAAAACATAAAAATTCGTGGCTGGTCGGTTTTGTTTGGTGCCGAACAATGGAGGGCATTGGGATGAAAAAATATCGCATCACCGGGTTCTGTCATACAGTCAACGACTTCCATTCTTTGCAAAATCGCTTCCATGCGGGTCGGCGAAATACCAAGATTATCCCCCACCGGGACATGATCGAGGCGTCCCATCAAGTGAGATTTTGGGATCACCTGAAAACAGCCATTTTCTTTATTCGTGTGGGTCACCGAAATCCCACAGGGGGAAAGCAATGGAAAAAGACAACCATCTAAATAGGCTCCATGAAAGTCTTGGTGCCATTCGATATGAGCCACATCATTGGCTGGTTTCTTAACGATTTTGGAATACCAGTGATAGACCTCTTCCCCCTTTAGCCGTTCAGCCGCCTCAACCATGCGTGCCAGTCTTGGGATGATGCCGAGCAGACTATTGCCTAACTCTGACCAAATCGCCGCCTTATAAGCATGGCCATGACTATCTGTTACCGCAACTTGCGACCCCTTGATCTCTGGGTCAGCTTCACACGCCTTGCGAATGGGCTCAACTTCTTCAGGATCAAAGAAGCCGGAAACAATGACAAACCCCTCTTCATGGTATTGATCCACTTGCGCTTGCGAAAGCGGACGGGTTGTTGACGGATTTTGACTCGGGCTGGATTGATTTGCCTGGTGATAATCCATTTGGTTGATCATAGTTTTTATCCTTCTTAAAGGCTTGTTGATGGGTTTCGCTTCGCTCTACCCATCCTACATTGGGCATTATACTCAGAGACCGATAGGTTCAGGGATCGCAGGTCTCGGAGCCGTTTCTTGCGGAGACGTTGAACGTTCACCGACGGCATCTGGCAAATCATTGACCATGGTGCGGATATGTTCTACTGTGGTATCACAACATCCACCAATAATCTGCACACCCTCTTCGACCCAACGACGGCATTGGGCGGCGAATACATCAGGACCAGAAAAATGAGGAGGCCCAGTTTCTGGATAAATCATCACAGGACCATTCCAACGTTTTAATAAAATATCTAACCCGGCTTGCGTTGCCTCAATGGAGCTGTGCATGATGCCAACGACTTGCGGATTGAGGGCAATCATCGCATCGATAATGGGTTCTAGCGGCATCGGTTTTCGCAAAAGACTTTTATCGACCTGGCCCGAGGGGTCATCGGCCTGTACATTCCTCGCTACAACGGCCCCATCATCACTTAGTGAACAACTAATGCCGACCCAAACTGGCAGTCCTGTATTGAGTGCTGCTTTGGTCGCTCTACTAGCACGCTCGATATCCGTCATCATTTCCATCAAGATGAAATCAACGCCTGCCTTGGCCAACGTTTCGGCCATTTCGCGATAGTCTGATTCTTCCTCCTCTGCTGTAGGGGCATACTCTGGATCGGGTTTATAGGTTCCGGGTATGTAGGCAATGGTATTTGCCATCGAACCGGCAATGGCAATGGGACGAGAGGGTGCAACATTGGTGATGGCTTCGCGGGCTAATTCTACGGACCGGGTAATGATGCTGACTGTTTCATCAGCAAGATTCGCCGCCTCTAAGACATGACGGCACGTTGCAAAGGTATTCGTCGTTATTACATCGGCCCCCGCGTGGATATAAGCTTCATGCACTTGACGCACAATTTCCGGCTGGGTCTTGGTGGCAACGGCACACCAGGCAGCATCATGCATAGCGCCACCAAACCGAGCAATCTCAGTACCGACACCGCCATCCAGAACAATGATTTCTTTATTTTTCAGCTTGTCGTCGAGAATCATGTTTCTCTCCTTTATAATATATACTCGTAGCGTTGCGGGTAGTGGTTAAAAGTGAGTTGGTCTCATTTAGCTTTCAGTCACTACCCGTTTTCTTAACATGCTTTAGTAAAGGCAGCATTGCACTGGACGTATTGGCCAATAGACCTCCTGAATAGAGCAACACTGCACCACTCAATCCCATACCAAACAACAAAACACCTGAAACACAGGCAATGCCAGACATATTATTGAACCACTGACTATGATTCATATGTTGATGTAACTCTTTGGACAAGGTAAGTAAATAAGGCAAATGTAATAAATTCGGCGTCATCAAGACAATATCTGCGGTATCCTGTGCGATAGTGGCTGCGCCGTGTAATGAAATAGAAACATCCGCCTTTTGTAGTGCGACAGAATCATTAATGCCATCGCCAATAAAACAAACTTTATGCCCTTGCGCTTGCAAAGCTTCAACGTGACGCGCCTTGTCTTCGGGTAAAGTTTCGGAAAAATAATGATCAACACCTAAATGCTCAGCTAGATAACGTGTAGGACTTTCCTGATCACCAGAGATGATATACAGCGTCATACCTAAATCATGCAACGCTTTGATAACATTATGTGCTTGAGGACGTATGGTTGGACGTAGCTCAATCGCACCGATCAATATGTCTTTGTCGGAAGCGATATAAACAATAGAATACCCTTTTTCGTCGGCTTCTTGCTGCATTCGCTCAATGTGTTTTGGCACGGCAATACCCGCCGTATCGATAAAGCGTCGACTGCCAATAAGAATTGTCTGTTTTTGCTGTACTTGTGTCGGGTCAATCAGTTCGGCACGTAGTCCATGCCCAATAGCATAATCGCTATTCACCAATTCTAATAATGGCAAGGCTTGGATATTGGCATGATGACAGATGGCTTGAGCAATCGGGTGTTTTTGACGTTGCTCGGCACTGGCAGCATACTGCAATACTTGCTGCTTGCTGTAGTCAGCACAAGCGACTAAACGTTCAATATGCGGCATCTCTTCGGTGAGCGTACCCGTTTTATCGAATACAATGGTATTGACGCCCTGCAATTTATCAAGTGCGCGGCCATCTTTGATCAATACCCCACTACGCGAAGCAATACGCAAATAATTTAACACCGTTAGCGGTGCAGCTATACGCATTTGGTAGCCAAAACCACTATAACTCAACGCCATCGAATGATTTAAACCTAAAACCGGCAAAGCCGCAGCACAGGCAAGCAGGGTTCGTGATGCGCCTTTCTCCACGATCTGATCACCACGTGATTGGACTTGGTTCTTGAAGCTTGCCGCATGCTCCAAAGATCTGGCAATCTGTCCGGTGATTGTTTCAGCGCCTTGCTTTTCAACCCGGATTTGCAAAGTACCAGAGATCAGTAGTGTTGAAGTGAAAACTTCATCCCCTGTTTTTTTATCAATAGGCTGCGATTCACCGGTTAGCAAGTGCTGATCTAACATACCTTCACCCGCGAGAATATGTCCATCGACAGGAATCATTTCACCCGCACGGACAACGATGATGTCGAGGACATTCAAGCTGTTGAGTGGTACTTCAATTTCAATACCGTCTTTTAACAACCAAGTTGTGTTGGCTAATTCACCAAAAATGCGGTTAAAATCAATGTGGGCTTCACGTTCGGTTTTAGCAATAAGACGTTGCGCTGTAAAAAGTACCCATAATACTAGTGCGGTGACTAAGAACATCCCCATCACGATCGTCACACCCACACTCAAAAGATCAAACAGCAGAACACTTAAGTTGCGTTTTTTACGATAGGCTTCCCGGAGCTTTCTTATATAATAAAAATAATTATACGCAAGCAATGGCAAACCAACTAAAGCAAACACGGGGTAAAAGAGCATACCTAAACTAAAAAAGCTTAAAGCGCCGAAGGCAACGTATTGCTGCTGTTTAATTTCCATTTCTTTAGGGGGTAATGCTTTTTCTTTTTTAATTTTATTTAGAGATATCCCATATTTTTTAGCCCGGTGAGTTATTCTCTGGACACGTTCATTACTTTTTTTGACAACTCCCATTTTACTTGCAATAGAAGCTGCGATACCACTAAGTATCAACGTTGTTAATATAGGCACAATACAAAAAATTCCTTTTTAAAAGCACGCCGCTATTTATATTTAGCGTAAGAACGGAGGTTGAGAAATCATCTTATATTGCAGATTTTTGAAATATGTAAAATGCCTTAGGCTTTGAACAACGCCTCGAACTGAATATTCTATGGCTAGACAAAAACTAAGAGGACTAAACCCGATTATTCCTTAACTTCTATGATTGCGGCATTCATCCTCATTAGCAGCCTTTAAATGCTATACGCCATCTTTTGAGGATAATTCGACCTGTCGTTGGCACTTTCTTATTTCCATATCATATGTTCCCACTCCGTATTTGCTTCCAACCAGAGCAATCGATCGTGTAATTTCAGTTCATTTGAGCATAACTAGGAGGATTATTCATGTGTACATTCTTAACAACCGGATTGTATGGCGGCAGATTCTGCTAGGCGAATCACAGCCTTTCTAAATTGCAACTTGCCGACAGCACCTGTTAATCGCAGCAGATATTAGCGTGTTCCTTTAGGCGATCAATAGTAATTTATTCATTTTGGAATGTAAACCCTAACGCGTCAAAACAACAAGAGCTTTCTCAAACTTAGGTAATGAATGCAGTTATTCATCGCTGATTAAATGGTGCATAGACCGATCGCAAAGGATCTAACTTTACGAATTATTTTGCTGATTTAATCATCAGTTTTGCTCACTGCATCCTACCCACAAACACGACTTCGAGCTGCATATTGGAGCCTAGGACAATAATCAAACAAAACCCCATAAGGCAATCCTTATAATGTAGTCTCATTTGAAATTTCATTTGATATGGAATGGGCATATTCTGATAGCAACAATATGGCGAGTAACGATAGGTAGACAAATTACTTGCAAGCTGGCTTTCACCTAAATTTAATTAGCAAGAAACTTTCACATCGAACCCATCGCTTTAACAATAATCTTTTGAGCTCTGTAAAATTACGCTACATTATATATTTTAGTTATTTAAAGATGATGTCAAAAAACGCAATTTTTTCACATGTTAGGAATCGGCGACGGAATAACTCTTCTGTTTGGAGCTCAGATTTGGTTTGTATTGGAAAAGGTTTCGTCAATGCCAAATTCTGTAAATCAAGAGAAGTCGTTGAGCACATGCTTGAAATGCCGGACACAAATTTCGGTGTCAGAATCAGTGAGGGCCATGCTCTTTTTGTTCAAGCAACTCTGTTATAGGGTCTACGTATGATGACTGCGGCTGGTGTACGGAAAGATTGCTCACGCTATCTACCTAGCGCAATTCATACTGATGGATAGTGATCATTTATTCTCCTATAGATTTTCAGATAATTAACTACAAATTAATCTCCTATTTTCATAACTAATGTGGCATCATAAACTTAACTCTATACCTTGCAAAAACCGGCTTGAGCTTAATGGTAGTCAGCTTGAAGACATTAGGTTATTTTTAATCCTATTTGACACAGAACATCCATAAACCAATTTCCGTCATTTTGACATTAGGTAATATTACCCACAACCCCAGGAATGATGATGACTAAAGACCAATCAACCCAAAGTGATACATCTGAAAATTTTATAGATAAAATGGTCGGAAGAAAGCGAACATTCAATACCGACTCATCAACAGGCGAAACTGACACCACTGCGACAAGTAGTGCAACTGCGCCTTCCGAACAACTCGACGAACTAACCAGCAAACTGAGCCAAACAGAAGCCGAGCTGGCTGCAAAAACGGATACCATACAACACAGCGAAGCCAATAATATTGTCAAAAATCATGTCATGGCAGGATTTACTTTGGCACTAATACCTTTCCCTCTGCTCGATATTGCAACGTTGAGCAGTACCCAGCTTAGTATGCTGCGCAGCCTGAGCAGTCACTACGATGTAAGTTTTGATAAAGATTTGAGCAAGTCACTGATCATATCACTCATCAGTGGCTCTCTGCCTGTCTTAGCAATGATAGGTTTGAGCAGCACATTCAAGCTGATCCCTGGTATCGGCACCTTAGGAGGCAGTGCCAGTTTGAGTCTATTGGCCGGCACAGTGACGTATGCCACCGGTCAGGTATTTATCAAACATTTTGATCAAGGTGGAACACTACAGGACTTTGATGCCGGACAATTCGCTGATTTTTTCAAGCAAGAGTTAGCAAAAGGCAAAACATTTGTTAAAAGCGTTCAGAAAAAAGAAGCGGCGTGATGCGATACTTTCGAGCTCAGCAAAGTATCACTGAATAGACTTGTGTTAATGCGCCGTTTCCTCTTACTATTACTGATCTATGGTTTACTATTAGCCAATGACATCAGCCTAGCCGCTCTCGGTAAAGTACCGGTAATTCACATTGATGCGGAGGGACAGCCTCCCCTGGGCCTTGGCCTAGAAACGGCTCGCCAGGCCAAAGCGCTGTTTCCTGATATTGAACGTCGTTACGACACCCATCTGGCGTCAATTCTCAGCCAAACGGCGTTCAATGATATTTTACGGGAAAGTCTGCCAAGGTTGCTAAAGCATATAGACAAGGCTTATCAGCAAGAACTGCAGGGCGTTGCCAGTGCCTGGTTGCTGACCAGTGACAACAAACTTGGTGATGGTTTGTTGTCACTGGATGAGTACCGATTGTTGAACCTGCTACCAGATATTAGTCTATCAGCCAATGGCGTAGGGTTTGGTGTTTTAGGGAAGGCATCAGAGGAAAACGGCCCGATAGTTGGCCGTAACCTCGACTGGGCCAGCAGCCCCGAATTACGCAGCCTGCAAGCCATTACAGTGTATCAATATGCAGATCGCGCCATTGTTAATATAGGCTTTGCAGGCATTATATCGGTACTGACAGGATTTAATAATCACGGCCTGTTACTGGCTCATTTTAATGCAGTGCCCTATTCACAGTACCGGAGCAGTTATCGAGTACCCGAGGGTGCGAGGGCAAACGTCTTCGATTTACGCAAAGCATTGGAAACAGCGACTTCCACAAAACAAGCGGCACGTTACTTAACAGACAATGTTTATGGTTTCAGCAATAATATCCTAATGGCGGATAAAAAAACCATACAGGTACTGGAATATCCCGCAGGAGGAACCGCCAGGGTACGCAACTGGAATAGTCCCACCCGAGCTAACAAGCCATGGGAGCATGTTTTGCAAATTGCCGTGGTCGATTGTCATGTATTAGCAAGCATGCCAAACAATTGCAGAAATGTGAAGGATGCGGTTCGCTGGGAGCGTTTGAGTGAACTGGCTCAATTCAGTGCTTCTCAAACAGCCTCTGCGGAAGACGTATCAAACATCCTGTTTGATACGGCCAACAATCGCTATGAAATTTTCAGCCCACAAACTCTGCAATCAATGATGTATCTGCCTGCCAGTGGTCGCCTATACTTGTATGCCACCCCCATAGATAGCACTCATCCTGCTTCACCCATCCACCAGGTTTA
>Ga0316206_1000413_pt1 | contig 60852 bp, 42 predicted proteins | sample 6monthpyrite_MG_FD_204942 | JGI IMG/M metagenome (GOLD analysis project Ga0316206, IMG submission 204942) | Microbial mat bacterial communities from mineral coupon in-situ incubated in ocean water Damariscotta River, Maine, United States -... | ecosystem: Environmental > Aquatic > Marine >...
TGGTTTTTAACAAACTCACCGTGTCGCTGATATCCGGTGATGTCACTCGGATTGGCGCACTGATTAAACGGCCACTCAACACATCCGGCAAAATCGAGGCATTTAATTCAATGGTACGACTTTCCCCACCAGCAAGGGTTCCTAAATTCCAGGATGCCTCCTCTCCTTCTACACAAGCTGAGCCACAATTAGTGTCCGGTGCAGCATCAATCGTTGCATGAAACTCAATCCCCGCCGGGACCGTATACACTACCGAAACATCATTCACCGGCGCTACCGAAACATTACTCACCGCCATCATATACAACAATCGACCACCCGCCGCCACTGGATCAAGAGTGGATACCTCCAGTACAAGCGGTGATGCTTCATTGATAGTCATCGACACACTATCCATAACCGAACTATCAATTCCATCACTGACTGTGAGTCGCGCTGTATAACTGCCAGCCGTCGAGAACGTATGCGTTTGCGATGTCACATTCAAACAATCGTTAATGATATAATCGTCGATGCTATCGCCAGCGATATCAACATCGAGCTGACACGTTAAAGCATCGCCTTCCAAATCACTTAGATTCCAGTTAAATGTGACGTGACTGTTGGTATCGCTGATATCAGGCGTGACATTCAAAGTATGAATCGTTGGTGCCGTATTGATACTTGGATTCACGGTAATCACGACAACGGCTGTATGAGTTCCACCACTACCATTAGTAACTTCTAAGATAGCTTCATAATCCCCCGCCACATCAGCAACAAAAGTCGGTGTTGCGCTATCGTCGGCAAGCAACGGTGCCTGACTACCCTCAGGTTTAGAAAGCGCCCAAGCATAACTCAGCTCACCGTCATCATTGGACGTACTTTGTGAGCCATCTAATGTTACCTGACTTCCCACCGTGACCGTCTGAGCATTACCGGCATTGGCTGTTGGTATAATGACCTCCACCGGTACTACGGTTATTGTTATGTTGACAGGTTGACTGTCGGCTGTGCCATCATTGACGATCAATTGAACCTGGTAGTCACCAACTTGATCGGCAACAAAACTAGGTGTAGCCGGCGTCGTCATATCAAGCTCAGTATTATTACCATCGGGTTTGGTCACTACCCATTGATAGCTCAATGCATCACCGTTGGTATCATTGCTTGTACTGCCATCTAGGCTGACCGTGTCACCCATGTGAATTGTCGTTGTCTCGGAACTAATCATCGCCACAGGCACTTGATTGCCGCCAGATTGTTCTTCTACCGTCACTGTCACGCTGGCAGCTTGGCTATCCACCGTATCATCATTCACCACCAGTTGAATCACATATTGCCCAACCAAATCCGCTGTGAAACGAGGTGAAACACTATCCGCATCCACTAATGCCACACTGCTGCTATCGGGCTGACTGGTCAATGTCCACTGATAACTTAACGTATCACCATCTTCATCACTGCTTTGATCGCCATTGAGCGTCACTTCCGTGTTTACCAATACGGTGGCATCATCTCCCGGCCTGGCAACAGGCGCACGATTGGCTTGCACGACGGTAATCTTGGTGCTCACCGGCTGGCTGTCGCCAACGCCATCCGACACGACGAGGGTGGCCGTATATTCACCTGCCACATCCGGCAACAATGAGACCTTTGATTGATCTGCGTTTTGTATTGTAACCGGACTACCTGCCGGTGCCGACAGACTCCATTGATACGTCAATGCATCCTGATTGGCATCATAACTGCCTGCGCCATTGAGAATGACATTGTCATTAACATTCACCGTTTGATCAAACCCGGCATGGGCAACCGGTAAAATATTGTCTGCGGTGATAAAAACTACCACCGAATCAAAATCGACTTCGCCTAAGGCATCGATGGTTTGCAGTGTTAAAAGATAGCTACCGATTTGATCAGGAGTAAAACTGGGTGTGGCGCTGCTGTCATCGTCTAAGCTCACTTGACTGGCCGCAGGGATGGAAGCAAAGAACCAACGGTATATTAAGGCATCATCATTGGCATCACGGCTCTTATTACCGCTTAATTGAACCACTTGTCCTATTTTGTCATGAATATCGTCACCAGCTAACGCTAAAGGCTTTACATTACCCTCTTTTACTTCAATGCTAATCGTATCCGCATCACTATCGACTTGCCCATCATTGACCACCAACTGGACTGTATAAGTGCCTGCCACATCGGGGGTCAACTGAGGATTGGGGATTTTCGAATCACTTAAATCCACTTGACTGCCACTGGGTTTGTCAATCAAATGCCAGTGGTAAAATAATTCATCCGCGTTGGCATCGCGACTTTGAGAACCGTCTAAGGTAATCGTTTGGCCGGGTATACTTTGCAAATCTTTGCCCGCCTCAACTATTGGCTGACTGTTCCCTGAAGAGGCAACGACTTTTACCGTGCTTGTCTCAGATACACCATCTTTCGAGACGGTTAATTTAAGCTCATATTTACCATTCACATCAGGGACGAAAAATGGGGTTACGGTATTGCTATCTGCCAAATCAACTTGGCTATCACCGGGTTTGTTAACAAGTTGCCAAGTATAATTCACCGTAATCAATTGTTGACCGTTAAAACCTTGGCTGTCACTGGCATCTAACAGTGCTCGACTACCTGTTGATATATATTGATTTTTCCCAGAATCGACAACAACGGTAACATCACCAACATCCACATTCGCTGTTCCACCGCCACCTCCGCCACCCCCGCAACCCACGAGTAGCAAAACCATAACAATAAATGAACATGTAACGTAGTGAGCATTCATCCATCTCATTTTTATTATCTTCATTTAAATTTTTCCTCGCATCTCATCTTTAACGCGTAAGCATACTGCCAACCAGTGTTATAAACATAAGTAAGAAAACGTCTCATATCCCTAAAGTAAAACCTACATTTCGCACTCAATTATGCGATATCTAGCTTAAAGACACTGATTATGGTTATTTTTGATATTAAGATTACATTTATTAACACAGGCGCTGCGATGATTTCAACGAAGCGCAAAACAACATGATGTTTTTTTATCACAGCACCCTCATCTGTCAAAACTCTCCCAGCCTCTTGACTAACAAACCATTTTTACCCAAATACCTGAAACTGGATCGATGCATGCTATACAACGGACAACGATTTATTCGCCTATCATGCATCTTAGGCTTTGCCTAAGTGCGCGCAGACCGGTAAAATGCGCGCCATAACTTAACGAGCAGAACAAAACATGAGCACTTTAAAGAAGTTACGTAATATCGCTATTATTGCCCACGTAGACCATGGCAAAACCACCCTGGTTGACCAATTATTAAAACAATCCAGTACCTTAGAGGATCGTGCTGTATTAGAAGAGCGCGCTATGGATTCCAATGCCCTGGAAAAAGAACGAGGCATTACCATTCTGGCTAAAAATACTGCGGTTAAATGGCAAGATTACACTATTAATATTGTGGACACCCCGGGTCACGCCGATTTCGGTGGTGAAGTTGAGCGGGTACTTTCCATGGTGGATTCAGTTTTGCTGCTGGTCGATGCAGTCGACGGCCCCATGCCGCAAACCCGTTTCGTCACCCAAAAAGCACTGGCCATGGGTTTCAAACCGATTGTGGTCATTAATAAAGTGGATCGTCCTGGCAGCCGCGCCGACTGGGCGGTTGATCAGACGTTTGATCTGTTTGATCGACTCGGTGCCACCGAACAGCAATTGGATTTTCCTATTGTCTATGCATCGGCCTTAAATGGCTATGCCAACCTGGATACCGAGGCACGATCGGGCGATATGATACCGCTTTTTGAAACCGTTGTCAGTCATGTTGCCGCACCCGATGTAGACCCTGAAGGTCCATTGCAACTACAAGTGAGTGCATTAGACTACAGCAGTTACGTCGGTGTCATTGGTATTGGTCGCATTAGCCGAGGCAAAATAAAAACCAATACCCAAGTGACCGTCATTGATATTCAAGGCAAGCGGCGTAATGCACGCGTGCTGCAAATCTTTGGCTTTCTTGGTCTAAACCGCGTAGAAGTGCCAGAAGCTAGTGCCGGTGACATTATCGCCTTCACCGGCGTAGAACACTTGGGTATCTCGGACACCCTCTGTGACCCTGCCACGGTAGAAGCACTGCCGGCACTCACCGTCGATGAACCCACCATCAGCATGACCTTTCAAGTCAACAACTCACCCTTTGCCGGGCTCGATGGTAAATATGTCACATCACGGCAAATTCGTGAAAGACTGGAACGTGAGTTAGTCCACAACATCGCCTTGCGCGTAGAAGATACCGAAGACCCTGACAAACTACTGGTCTCCGGTCGTGGTGAATTGCATTTATCTATCCTCATCGAAACCATGCGACGTGAAGGCTTTGAATTAGGTATCTCACGTCCTGAAGTCATCAAAAAAGAAATCGATGGCGTACTCTGCGAACCCTATGAACAACTGACTGTGGATGTGGAAGATCAACATCAAGGCGGCGTCATGGAGAAATTAGGGCAGCGCGGGGGCGAATTAAAAGACATGGTGCCAGATGGCGCAGGCCGAGTTCGCTTGGATTACCTCATACCTGCACGCGGTCTGATTGGTTTTCGTACTGAATATTTAACTGCGACCTCAGGCTCGGGTTTGCTTTATCACGTGTTCGACCATTACGGCCCTATCTCCAAAGCCAAATTAGGCCAGCGCAACAACGGTGTTTTAATTTCTAATGGACAAGGGAAAATTTTAGGTTTTTCCTTATTTAATCTGCAAGAGCGCGGTCGATTATTTGTTGAGCACGGTCAAGAAGCGTATGAAGGCATGATCATTGGCATCCATTCCCGCGACAATGATTTAGTGGTCAATCCGCTCAAAGGTAAACAGTTAACCAATATCCGTGCAGCCGGCACTGACGAAAATATCCTGTTGACACCACCTTTGCGTTATTCGCTGGAACAAGCTTTAGAATTTATTGATGATGATGAACTGGTAGAAGTCACTCCAAGTCATATTCGAATCCGTAAAAAAGCCTTAAAAGAGAATGACCGCAAAAGAACATCGCGTACTGCCAAAGCTTAGCTTGCCTTAGCAATGCGCAATAACTTACCATTCCCCCTTACCACACCAATACATCCAAGGGGGAACACGGTAAGCTATGCTACCTGAACTCATTAGCTATCTCACCACACCTTGCCCAAGCTATGCAAGAAAACTCGGTTACTTAAAAGAAATCATCGCCATTCAAGCCAGATTTCAGCGCGTACAGCAAGCCTGGTTACCCCACACCCAACACACCAAACAATTCATTCTACACATTGCCAAACAATGCCAACAATCACGAAAAGTGCTGGTGCTAGGCTCTGGCGTACTGGCCGATATTCCCATTGAACAGCTCGCCCAACAATTTGAACACGTCATATTATTGGATCTCGCTCATTTACGACCGGTACGGCGTCACGTGAAAAAATATCCGAATGTTCATTTACAAATCTGTGACATTTTGGGCTTACAGGAAAGCCTCTTAAACTGTCGCTTAAATAATCTCGCCGACTTGCAAACCTTAACACCCAATTTCCCCACGCTTGAATCGGATACCGATTTAGTGATCTCGGCCAACATTCTCAGTCAACTGCCCATTCTGCCCAGAAATTATATCGAAAAGGTATCTCCACATTTGGCTCCTCACCTCGATGACTGGTGCAGAACAATTATCCAGCAGCATGTCTATTATTTATCCCAACTGCCCTGTCGATCTTGCTTAATCACTGATACCAAGCATACACTTATGAATCAGCGACATGAAATACAATATGAAGTGGATATGTTGCATGGCGTAGAATTACCCAAAGCCCAACGCCACTGGTCATGGCAAATTGCTCCCCAAGGGGAAATGCCAAACAATCAAATGTTACAAACCCGTGTTTTTGCTTATTCACCGACAAAAAATTTTATCGAGCCTCATGTTTGAAACCATTATTTCACAATTTAAAACACTCGCTCCTGCGGTTGATTTCTGGTCGTTACGGTTAGTCAAAGAACATGACGAATCGCTACGGGTACGACAAAATATTTTGCAGCCGTTGCACACCCATCACAGCCTCGGTGCCATGTTAACCATTGCCGATAAAAATGGCCTGGGTTATGCGGCCAGCAGCGACCTCAGTCGGCAAGGCTTACAATCGATGATCGCCCAAGCGCAGCAATGGGCATTGCACAGCCGGGGCAAATCAGTATTGTCACCCCAAGCATTAACACGCCCCCAACAAAGCGGATTCTATCAGACACCGGTGATAACTTCCTGGCACAGCACAACGCTGGCTGACAAAATTCAGTTATTGCAAGAGGCCAACATAGCGCTCAAAATCGATCATCGTATTGTCGACTGGGAAGCCCATTTACAGCACAAAAAAACCGAAGTTTTATTATTCACTAGTGACGACATTCACATTGAACAAACATTTTACTACATCACACCCGGAGTGCAGACGGTGGCCAATGAAGGTAGCCGCACCCAACAACGCACCGGTGGTGGCTGGGGAACGGCTCGGCAAGGTGGCTTAGAACAACTTGACCTAATGAGTTTTCCTCATGCTAGCCAACAAGTGGCCGAAGAGGCATTGGCCTTGCTAAGCGCACCAGAATGTCCCACCGGCAAACAATCTTTACTATTAATGCCCAGCCAAATGATGTTACAAATTCACGAAAGTATCGGCCATCCCTTGGAATTGGATCGGATATTAGGCGATGAACGTAATTACGCTGGCACCAGTTTTGTAACCTTAGACATGTTTGGCCAATATCAATATGGCTCACAACATCTCAATGTCACCTTTGATCCAAGCATCGAAAATCAATTAGCCAGTTATCAATTTGACGATGAGGGCAGTCGCGCCGAAACCAGCTATATTATCCGCAACGGCCTATTGGAGCGCCCCTTGGGCGGCAGCTCATCCCAAGTACGCGCCAACATGACAGGAGTCGCTAACGCCCGAGCCTGTCACTGGAACCGCCCGCCCATTGATCGCATGGCTAACCTGAATATTGAACCTGGCAAAAGCAGCCTCGACGAACTCATCGCCCAGGTTGAGCGAGGGGTATTAATGGATGCCAATTGCTCCTGGTCCATTGACGATAGCCGTAACAAATTTCAATTTGGTTGTGAACTCGGCCACCTCATTGAGGATGGCAAACTCAAAGGCTTAGTACGCAACCCCAACTATCGGGGGATCTCCGCAACGTTTTGGCGCAACCTAGCCGACGTCGGTAATCGAGAATCATTCGATGTATTTGGCACCCCTTATTGCGGCAAAGGTGAACCCAACCAAATGATACACGTCGGTCATGCCTCACCCGCGTGCTTGTTTCATGACGTCGAAGTCTTCGGAGGCGCCTAAACGTGGAAAACTATTTCAACGATTTATTTCAACAACTCACCACCCACTTAACCGGCGAAGAAATATTAACCGCCAACCTGAGTGGTGAGCAATCGGATTTCATTCGCCTGAATCACAACCAAATCCGCCAAGCCGGCCACGTCAAACAACATGTGTTAAGCATCAGCCTCATTGAAGGGCAAAAACAAAGCCACGCCAGCTGTGATTTGCAAGGCCACCTAGAGCAAGACCTGCAACAACTTAAAGCGTTGTTAAACACCTTGCGTGAGCAACGAGCGTTTTTGCCTGAAGACCCCTATTTATACATCGCAACTGATATCCATAATACCCACGATGTAAGCGAGCACGCGATTCCCGATAGCCATCAAGCCATTGAGCAAATTACTTCTGCCGGTCAAGGACTCGATCTCGTCGGCATTTGGTCCAGTGGTGAAATATATAGTGGTTTTGCTAACTCTCTGGGGCAAACCAACTGGCATAGCACCAACAATTTTAATTTCGACTGGAGCATCTATCACGCCCAAGACAAAGCGGTAAAATGCGGCTATGCCGGGTTTGAATGGCAGGCAGACACCTTAACTCAGAAAATGGCATCCGCCCAAAACGCATTAACCATCATGAGCAAACCTGCCAAAACGATTCAACCCGGCCAATATCGGGCTTACCTTACCCCCACGGCATTACAAGATATTTTAGATATGATGGCCTGGGGAGGTTATGGTTTAAAAAGCCATCGTACCGCCACCACACCGCTGTTGATGATGGTCAAGGATAACTACCCGTTGCACCCATCCGTCACCATCACGGAAAATAATGCCCAAGGCCTGGGACCGCTTTTCACCCATGCAGGTTTTATCAAACCACCACAAGTGACATTCATTGATGGCGGTAGCTACCAAGACTGTTTAGTTTCTTCCAGAAGCGCGAAAGAATATGAGCAACCGGTCAACACCGATACCGAACACCCGCATTCATTACACATGCAGGCTGGCACACTAGCTCAAGCAGATATCCTTGCTGAACTCGATACCGGAATTTATATCAACAACCTATGGTATTGTAATTTTTCCGACCGCAATCATTGCCGTATTACCGGCATGACTCGATTTGCCTGCTTTTGGGTAGAAAATGGTAAAATTCAGGCACCCCTGAATGTAATGCGCTTTGATGACAGTATTTACCATTTACTCGGCGATAATTTATTAGGACTCACCCAAGATCGTGAATTTATTTTTGATCCGAGCAGCTATGATCAACGCTCCACCACCAGTTATTTATTGCCCGGCGCTTTGATCGATAATTTTTGTTTTACGTTATAATCAAGATCAAAATGGAATTCTGGTAGAGAATTGATAGATAAAAGCAGTGACACCGCTGTTCGTCTCTTGATAACGATCTACCGACAGAGACCACAATACTTTTGTGTCACTAAACAAACGTGGATAATAATGAATCTTGGCACCAAACATATGGTAATCAAAACCGCGTAGCCGTCCATCTGCAGTCATTTCCTCGCTCACTCGATCATAAGACGCACGATAAAAATCCGCTGCGGACTGATGATAACGCCGTAACCGTAATCGACCTATGACATTTTTGCTGAGATAACGGCTGATTCGCAACTCTTGAGTTTGAGCGGTAACGCCCCAGTCATCCGAATAAAACGATACATTGGCATCCAAAGCCGTGTCATTTTTAAAAAGATATTTTGCTTTCGCAAAACCCACATAACGCAAGCGTTCATCAGGATGACGCTCGTCCAGAATTGTTGTTGAACTACCCGTATCAAACACTTGTTCGACTTTTATCTTTCTTGAGGGTTTGCTCAAAAATCCTTGATTTCTTGACGCATTGACACCGACATACAAACTTGCTCTGGTCGACAGTACTTGGGAAATAGCCAGCGTCAGCGCATGTGTCGTTTTGTGCTCCATCGTAGCATCATCCACTGAATTTGGGTTACTGATCGCATCTTCCAGGTACTGATACGCACCGGTGACAGAAAAATTCTTATTTAAAAAATCCCTGGTCGCCGCCAAGCTCAATGCTGTTGATTCAAAGTCGGCTTCATTCCCGAAAAAGACATTGCCACTATACGTCGTATTTTGATTATAGCGCGTAAAGTCAACAGCCAACTCACGGCGACTTTGATTAAAACCCTTATCACCGCCCCCAACCACGGTGGTCGCACCACTCACATCGTCAATGGCCGGGTCATCTTGAACACTGGCATCACTCAGCTCTCGCTCAAATTTCTCATAACCTAAATGAAGACCTATTTGATTAACTTCATTAATAATAGTTTTCACACTCAGACTTGGTGACAACACAACCAGGTCACTGTCATCGCGATAATATCCCATGAATGTTTCGACTTGGCTCTCGGCCAAAATAAATTGGCACTCGATAAACAACAAAACACAAAGCAAGATGGCAATGGACTTCTTTTGTTTACGCAAGCGGGCTTTACCCTATTTAAAATCGAGAATAAATGACAGACGTGTAAGATGGGTTTCGCTTAGCGGAACCCATCTTACACTATCAGCGATGATTACCTAATGATTGCTGTGATCATTAATCTCCGCCTCAACTGTCCCATTCGGATTGGCAAACACACCGATAGAACCAGGTGCTGTCCCGAAAGTCTGTAACACGCCGATCACTTCATCGGTATGGGTATTAATAATAGAAATGGTTTTACAGTTATCATCACCAGCATCATCACAACCATTGGGATAATAAACAAAATTCTCATCCGGCGAGGTCTTGCCATTACGATGACTACTGCCATTACCATGTAATGTCAAGCTATCCACGGTAGTTCCCTCTGTTTGTTTACCTGTGACGGGATCAATGGATACTCGGACAACCACATTCTGTAATTCATCTTCAACCGAACTGCTAGAACGACTGGGTATATAGACTTTAAAATGCTCTTCTTCGCCGTGACTCGCTTCACTAATGTTAAAACTGCTAGATGATACCTTACCCAAATCAATCACATCCGTCACCGTATTAGCACCGTCTTTAGCATCCACCACCGCTAAATAACCGATTCCATCGACAAAACCGGCGGTGAATACCCAACGCCCATCGTGCGAGGTTTTCACATAACCCGCACCGGGTATTTGACCTTCCTCCATTCCGGCTTTAATTGAAGAAACCGTCAAGTCATCACTTGTCGCATCAACAATGTGTAAGGCAATATCTTTTCCTGAGGTAATACCCGTATAAACATGACCGCTTACCGGAGAAAATGCCATACCATGAGGCGTATTTTGTTTTATCAAATTATCTTCTTCATCCTTTACCGTATTAATTTCTATTTGTTTGCGCAATTTCAAAAAATCATCAGAACTGACATCGTTGTCAATAATAGATACCGTTTGACCGGATAAGTCATGAGTGACGAAGAAATTTTTAGTTTGAGTTAGGCTATCCGTCGGATAGCTAAAGGCACTCTTTTTATGACCATTACCCACTTCAATTTCATCATATGTTTTATATTTAGTGCTCATCGGATCAATATCGATGCGAAATACTGAGTCATTGAGGTCTGCTTCTTCCTGGGTGGCACCTCGGCGGGTACTTAATCCATCATTATTGATCCATAAGTATTTCGCTTTGCCGTCCACCCCTTTCTCCATATAGCTATGTACTGGCCGCGTCGCTTTGCCGGTGACTTCACTTTTTAACGGCAACAATTCCACATGGAACTCGTCCCCCTCATGATCTTTCGCATCGATAATAATAATGCCGCCATCCACCACTTCACCAGTTTCATCTTCAAAGTTTTTCCGCGCAATAATAAATGCTTTGCCATGTGCAAGATGAACTTCACCAAAATCCTCAATCAATGAACCTGAACTATTTTTAAATTGCTTTGCCCAAACTCGCTGAGTGATACCATTACCATCATCAGTAAATAAGTTTAAAAACGCTTCGCCATCCCCGGCATAAATTAAGTATTTTGCCGAAGATTCATTATCTTCTTGCGCAGGATCATCATCACTGCCACCACCACAACCCTGCAACAAACTGATTGTGCAAATTAACACCAAAACTTGATACCACTTAGAAAACATATTTTGCCCTTCTCGTAACCTAATTAAACCTCAACACTTGATGTGTGAGTTATTGTTCACAGCCACAACCGCCACCCTCTGCCCGCGCATTATGTAAACCTTGCGCCAATGCACGATGCATATGTTGCTCATAGGCATCATTTTTATTGGCACTTTCATAGTTCATCAGTGGATCAGCCAAATACTCACGCTCATAAGGCTTCACCGTCGCACACCCCACCATAAGCAATGTGAGAATGATGAAACAAACACAACACCAATCGCTGTATTGCCGCTTCATCTGGGTTTTAACTCGCACCAACAAAAATACCTACACCATATACTCACCGACATTTATTGAGCCACCTAGCTGTTTTATTTTTGTTTAAATAACTGATCAGAGCATATTGTGGACCAAATAAAATTTCTCTTTTTAAACAATCAATTGAAATTAATTAACGGAGATCAATGAGCATTCAATGCGTGAAATGACGCACTCAACTGAGTGTTTAGACGCACCATGATTGATCAAAAACAGATCAAAACCACTTAACCTCACCATTAAAGTTGGTGATATAACTGTCGATGATATAAGCTAAAGCAACCATCGGAAGGGAATCGGATATCCAGTGAAGGCGCGCCTCTCACCGCTCAATTCAATCTTACAATTCATCACGAAACTCAAGAACAACATAACGCAACGCTTGCGTGCTGTTTTTCAGTTAAGATTCGCGAATTTTTCATCGTCCATCGGAAAATGCTTTTGCTCATCCAGTCACAAGCAAAACCTAGCTGACAATGCCAGACAACAATTACATAACCTATGGTCAGATGCTTTCGATCTATTTGATGATCCGATTTGTTTTATCGATTTGAATGATTGCCTAGTGAACGCCAATCACGCTTTCTTTTGCCAGATCGATTTGCCAAAAGAAAAAGCCCTCGGCCATCCCGTTAGTCATTTAATTAATGACTCAACAGATCAAACAATCTGTCAAGCCTGCATTGCAAGACGCAGCCGTAAAGACATCACCATTACCAAAGAAGCCAATGATCCGTCTAATCCACAGGCGAGCCCGGTTGAAATTCGTATTCGCATCATGCGTGATCAGCACAATACCCCCATTGGCATCTTGCAAACCCAACACGACCTCAGCCGTTTGCGCTCAACTCAAACGGCATTGCGGATGAGCAAAAGCAAATTGGCGGAAGCACAACGCATCGCTGGCATGGGCAATTGGGAATGGGATATTAAACAAAACAAATTTTATTGGTCAACCGAAATGTCACGCATTTTCGGCGTAACAAACACCGCCAATGACAATCACTATGAATCTTTTCTTACCTTGATTCATGCAGAAGACCGACCATTAGTACGTAGCACCATCCAAAATGCCATCAAAAACGGACAACAGGGCTTTACCGTTGATCATCGAATCCATTCAATCAATGGCGTAGAGCGTATCGTCAAAGAGCAGGGAAAATTGTTTTACGATGAAAATCGAGTTGTCACACGCATGGCAGGCATCGCCCATGATATTACCGAACAAAAACGCGCCGAAGAGGCCTTGGAAGAAGAAAAAGAACGTGCCCAGATTACCTTACAATCCATTGGCGATGCAGTCATCACCAGCGATATTTATGGTGTTATCGATTATATCAACGCCAAAGCCGAACAATTGTTCGACATTCGTTTCGCAGAAGTCATTGGCAAGCATTACCACCAGGTATTGCATATTGTTGATGAACAAAACCGTCAACCCATTGCCAACCTCATTCACAAATTATTAGTCAAACCATCGGAAATACAACATGAACATCTGCTGCTAATCCGCAACGATGGTAAAGAATATTGCATTAACATCACGGCGACCCCGATTGTCATGCGACAACAATGCAATACTGGCATCTCCTTCGTCCTTCACGATGTCACGCAAATGCGTTTAATGACTCGCCGACTTGATTATCAAGCGTCCCATGATTCGTTAACCAATTTATATAATCGAAGGAAGTTCGAACAACAATTGCAACTCGCGCTGCACAACATTCGGCAACATCAACAAAGCTATAGCCTGATTTACATGGATCTTGACCAGTTCAAAATCGTCAACGATACTTGCGGTCACATCGCCGGTGACGAACTTTTGAAACAAGTGGCTGAATTATTGGCGCCTAAAATTCGAGCCATTGATGTGTTTGCCCGTCTCGGAGGCGATGAATTTGCAGTATTATTGCAACGCTGTCCACTCGACACTTCAAAAAAAATCGCTGAAACCATCCGAAAAACCATCGATAGCTATCGCTTTGCCTGGGAGAATAAAGAATTTAAAATTAGCGTGAGTATCGGTTTAATCCCTATCAATGAATCCAGCGGCAATATCACTGACATTCTTAAAGCGGCTGACAGTGCCTGTTATATTGCCAAAGATCAAGGCCGCAATCGCGTCTTTGAATACGGGTCTGATAACCCTTCTGTTGAACAGCATCACGGTCAAATTCAATGGGTGCAACGCATTACTCATGCCTTGGAACATGATCAATTCCGCTTATTTTGTCAAACCATCCAGCCCCTTGCGCAACATGATTCCAGCATTCATTGTGAAATTTTATTGCGCATGATTAATGATGATAACTCAATCATTCCACCGGATGCCTTTATCCCCGCCGCCGAGCGCTATCAATTGATGCCCAGCATTGATCGATGGGTGATCCAAAAAACACTGCAAACACTGCAAGCCGTCACCCCGATGCTTCATAATCGGCGCTTTTTGTGTGCCATTAATTTATCAGGCCAATCATTAAACGATAACGACTTTCTAACGTTTGTCATGCAATGCTTGGTCGATACCAACATTCCACTGGCCTCGCTTTGTTTTGAAATCACCGAAACCACTGCCATTGCCAACTTAACCAGTGCTGGCCGTTTTATCACCGCGTTACGCGACCTAGGCGTCCAGTTCTCCCTGGATGATTTTGGTAGCGGCCTAAGCTCATTCAATTATTTAAAAAAACTCACCATCGACTATGTAAAAATCGACGGCCAATTTGTCAAGGATATCATCCACGACCCCATCGACTTAGCCATGGTTACCTCCATCAATGAAATCGCTCACAAAATGGGCGTCGCCACTATCGCAGAATACGTAGAAAACCAAGCCATCCTCGAACATCTGCAAGCCATGCACATCGACTATGTACAAGGCTCATTAATTGGTAATGCTCAACCTTTCGAACAATACTTTTCTCAATTCATCGATTAAGTACAAAAATCAACCATAGCCTTTCAAGCCTATGCATTCCTGAGAAAAGCATACCCTTTTGCGTGACAACGCGAAACATAAAATCCTAACCTATTGATTTAAAATAATATATAAAAAATCTCATTTAATTCCTCTCATTACAATCGATGTTTTCTGACTTTTTTCCAGCCAGTAATCCATGGTAGAATTAGCCAATTAAAAATCAAAAATTCGATATCTTGTAGATGCAAAATTGGGTTACCCAACAAAAGGAATTAAAACATCAATGAGTGACTATGACAGCCCCTGGAAAGAAGTCATTGAATATTTCTTTCAAGACTTTTTAGCTTTTTTTTACCCATCAGCACACGCCGGTATTGACTGGGATAAGGGTTATGAGTTTCTGGATAAAGAACTCGAACAAGTGGTCCGTGATGGTGAGCTCGGACGGCGTTTGGTAGATAAGTTAGTGCGGGTATGGCGCCTGGATGGTGAAGAAGAATTTGTGTTGATCCATGTAGAAGTACAAGGTCAGCACGATAAAGCCTTTGCCAAACGTATGTATATACCCGAAACACGTGAGATTTAGGCTTTATTGCGGTCCTATTTTCGCCCTGACTGTGTTGAAACTCCTCACAATAGCTCGGTTATTACTCGTCGCTTCGCCTTGTCAGGACAAAAATATGCCTCGCACTCAATACCTAAATCTCACGTGTTTCGGGTATAGTTACAATTATCGCGTATTTGATCGTTATGATCGCAAAGTGGCTAGCTTAGCCATCTTAGCGGATACTAGCTCGACCTGGCGCCCCGATCACTACAGTTATGATCTATGGGGTAGCCGCAGTAGTTTATGGTTCCCAATGGTCAAATTACTGGACTATCGGGAGCATTGGGAAGCCTTAATTGAGGATTCAAACCCCTTTGCCATTGCAGTGATGGCGCACCTGCAGTCCATGTCAACAAGCAAAGATTTAATAAATCGCCGCCATTGGAAAATTCGGCTAACCAAAATGTTATATAACAAAGGCTACTCACGAGAAACGGTGTTAGAATTATTTCGCTTCATTGATTGGGTCATTGAGCTACCTGAAGATGAAGTGGATACTTTTTGGCAAGAAGTCGAAGCTTATGAACAGGAGAAAAAAATGCCTTATGTAACGAGTGTAGAACGAAAAAGTTTTGGAGAAGGTAAATTAGAGGGCAAAGCAGAAGGCTCATCCAGTATATTTATACTATTGCTCGAAAAACGTTTCGGTAAAATACCACCCGATATTTTATCACAAATGGAACAAGCCGATGCAGCACAAATTGAAGCCTGGAGTTTGCGATTACTCGATGCAGCCACTTTGGAAGAAGTGTTTAAAGACTGAAATTTATGCAATTCCTTAACCCTAAAACTGACTTCGCGTTTCAAAAAATCTTTGGATCGCAAGAAAGCACCGATATCTTATTGAGCTTTCTCAATGCCATCTTAGGTTTACAATCACCGTATACAATCGTTGATGTCAATATTTTAGATCCCTACTAGGTGTACGTACTAAAGATGAGCAAGGCAAGAATAATCATGATTAAAGAACGGTAACGAAATGACTTCCATAATTTTTGACTGAGATCTCAATTACTCGATGTCTAATAAAAAAACGCTATTAATTATTGCCGGACCAAATGGTGCTGGAAAAACTACAATTGCACCTGAACTACAAGTGTTATATAACATTGACGAAGCGGTCAATCCTGATATTGTTGCGACAGGGCTATCGTTACATCCAGAATCGGTAGCATTTCAAGCAGGTCGTATTGCATTGAATCGATTACATCATTTAATCAAGCTTGAACAATCATTTTGTTATGAAACAACATTAGCCAGCCATACGATAGCACATATTATGAGTATCATTGATCAAAAAAACTATATCATTCGTTTGCACTTTTTAGCATTAAGCTCCACTGAGATTGCAATACAACGCGTACGTTACCGTGTCGAGCAAGGTGGGCACAATATTGCTATTGCAGTAATCAAGCGACGTTATTATCGAGGTTTAGCAAATTTCTTTCAGCGATATCAACACTCAGTCGATGAATGGTTTATGTATAATGGCGAACAAAACGGTGAGATCATTGCTGCTAAATATTTTGGCATAAGCTCAGCAGAAATTTATCAACCACTTTTATGGTCACGATTGGAGAAAATAGGACATGGCAAATATTGATGTAGAATCTTTAAAATTAGCGCACCACAGAGCAGTAACACGCGCCATTAAGATACATGACGCTCTCGACATTCCTTATGTCACCCGACGTAATCAACAACTTGTTGAAATGCTACACGGTAAGATTTTACGAGTAATTGATGAACCTAGCATCACTGAGCCAAAAAAATAATGTCGCATAAGCAATCCCAATGAGCTCTATTCTTGTCCAAAAAAAAATACCTTATGTAACGAGTGTAGAACGAAAAAGTTTTGGAGAAGGTAAAGTAGAAGGCTCATCCAGTATATTTATGCTATTGCTCGAAAAACGATTCGGTAAAATACCACCCAATATTTTATCACAAATGGAACAAGCTAATGCAGCACAAATCGAAGCCTGGAGCTTACAATTGCTCGATGTAAGAACTTTGGATGAAATTTTCAAAAACTAATGCGTAATACCACGTCAATCTTTGAAAAAAGATACCTATCTCGATGCGCCTGTTAAAGATGAGCGTGGAAGGCTTCGAGAAGCGAGTATGGTATCATGCGTCACAACAGGAATTAAAAACCAGCAATGAATCACGACAGCGGCTACCATCTCCTGTTCTCATACCCCGAGATGGTGGCAGATCTCTTATGCCACTTTGTACCTGAACCTTGGGTGAAAGGACTGGATTTCACCACCCTCGAACGAGTCAATGCAAAACTGCATGCTGAGCAATTAAAACGTCGCGAAGGCGATGTCATATATCAGTTGCGTCACCGGGAGTTTGGCGAGATCTATATTTATTTGCTGCTAGAGTTCCAGTCAAGCACAGAACGCTGGATGGCCGTGAGGACAATGGTGTATGTCGGGCTATTATACCAACACCTGATTCGTGAAAATCAATTAACCCCGGATAAAAAATTACCGCCGGTATTCCCCTTAGTCCTGTATAATGGAAACGCCCCCTGGCATAGCCCGATGGAATTATCTGAATTAATTTATAACACGCGCAATACCGCTTTGAACCATTGGCAGCCTCAACTGCGCTATTTTTTAATTCAAGAAAATACCTATAAAAATCAAAAGTTGAATACCTTATCCGGTTATTTATTTCAACTGGAGAATTGCCAGGACATCTATCAATTAAATACCATTGTTGGGGAATTAGGAATGAGCACGTGATAACTTCCCGGTTTGGCGCTCAGATTTGGTTTGTATTGGTTCGTTCTGATTGAGCAAAAGTGCAGGAATAGTGGTTCTCTTTCGAGCTTTTGTGATTGAAGAACGGGCCAAGACGGGCGGAAGATGAGATGCCAAACCGGGAAGTTATTGCGTGCTCATTCCTTAAGTTGAATTCTTAAAAGACCCAGCCCAGCGAGGCATTAAACGTGCGTTCACCCGTTGGATTAAAGATGTGCTGGCACCCAGCAAAGGGATTCCTATCACTCAACTCAAAACGAAACAACTTGAAGAGGTGAAAGACATGTTAGCAGAGAATATTAAAAAATGGGAAGCTGAGATTGCAACAAAGGCTAAATCAGAAGGGAAAGTAGAAGGCAAATTCGAAGGATCAGTGGGAATATTTATCCTGTTGCTCGAAAAACGATTCGGTAAAATACCACCCGAGATTTTAGCAAAAATCGAACAAGCCGATGCAGCACAAATTGAAGCTTGGAGTTTGAGGTTACTCGATGCAAGGACTTTGGAAGAGATTTTAAAAGTCTAATGTGTGATACAACGTCAACACAATACAGATTGGGCTATGTTCTGCTAAACTAACAACATAAAAAACACATGACATCATCACAGGTAATAGCAACCCAATAATGACTCAACCCATCATAAAATTAGAAAACGTCACCAAACGTTTTCACCTATACAATCATATCAGTGGCTTCAAAGGTTTTTTGTTTAATCCAAGAAACACCATCAAAGCCATCCGCGCCTCTCAATACACAGCATTGCAAGATATCAGTGTGGAAGTACAAAAAGGCGAAGCTTTAGGCATTATCGGCCGAAATGGCGCTGGAAAAAGCACCATGCTCGGCCTATTAGCTGGCGTCATGAAACCCACTTCTGGTAAGCTAACCGTCCAGGGCCGCATCTCCCCCATGTTAGAACTTGGCGGCGGTTTCCACCACGAATTAACCGGCCGAGAAAATATCGTACTCAATGGTGTATTGTTAGGGTTAACCAGAAGTGTCGTACTAGGGAAAATGGAACAAATCATCGAATTCTCCGGCCTCGGCGACTTCATCGATCAACCTATAAAAATTTATTCCAGCGGTATGCTAGGAAGACTAGGATTCTCAGTAGTCGCTCACCTCGACCCTGAGGTATTACTGATCGATGAGGTACTTGCAGTGGGCGATGCTGATTTCCAACAAAAATGTATTGCGAAGATGCAAGAATTCAAACAAAAAAATGTCACCATGGTATTTGTATCGCATTCGATGGAAGATGTTCAACGAATTTGTGATAAGGTGTTGTGGATAGAGGATCGTAGGGTGAGGATGTTTGGGGACAGGAATAAAGTAATTGAAGCGTATTTGGGGTCGTATTGAAAACAATAAGATACGATCAATTTTTAGCAGATATTTTTAAATAGGTACATATTACGGGTTTTACTCGGGTATGACACAGTTAAAACTGATTTTCAGCTATATATAAGTATTTTACGATTTCAATTGTGATTCAATAACCAAAGACCCGTAATAGTGTTTAACCAAGGAGTTACAAGTTCTATTGTTGTCGGGGCACTACTGGAAAAATATATCTATATGAACCTAACAGTGGAATTTTTTAACAAGAATAACTTGTTGTTTTCTTCAAATCACAAAACAACAAGTTATTCAAATTACAGTGCATTGGCACTATGTGTATAGTGCTTTACAATGTTAAAAAATTCGTGACCCTTCAATTGTTTAATATAAATAGCGATGATAGATAAAATAGAATTTTCAAGAAAAACTAAGCGAATCATTATTGTACTTGGTATGCACCGAGGTGGCACTAGTGCTTTGGCTCGTGGTTTGAGTGTTTTAGGGGTTGATTTAGGGCATGACTTGTTACTTCCAGCAGTGGATAACCCTAAAGGGTTTTGGGAGGATTCATCAATTGTTTCCATTAATGAAAGACTGTTAACTACCTTGAGACTGCATTGGGATTCAATCAGTCCTATTACCGAAAAAATGTGGGCTACGCATGATTTCAGTAGTTTGTTTGATGAGGCGGTGAAGTTGTTATGTAATCGCCTAGAGAATTATCTTGTTTGGGGATTCAAAGATCCGCGTACAGCGCGTCTTTTGCCTTTTTGGATAAAGGTATTACAAGAAATATCAGTGCCAGTTAGCTTTGTAATTGTTGTGAGACATCCTGGTAGTGTTGCTCACTCATTATTATCTCGAGAAGATTTTTCAGTGCAAAAAAGTTTCATCTTGTGGTTACTACATATTATATCCGCGATAAATGAAACCAAAGGTTTTCCAGTGACCTATGTCAATTACGATAAATTACTTGATGACCCATTGTCTCAAATAGAATATTTAGCAAAAAAGTTAAATTTGCCATTATTGGATAATATCCTGATTCAGGAGTATGTCAGCGAATTTCTTGACACACAAATGAGACATACTTACTTTGACTATGATGAACTCGGCTTTGAAGAATCTGCAGAAGGTAATTTGGCATTAAAAATATATAAATATGTTGACAAAAAAGCTGCACAATGGGCCGAGACTGGAGATTTACAATTTGATGGGCATTGGCAAGATTATGGTATAGAGTTTGACGTGCTGCTAAGCGATAAAACCATTGACACATTAGTTAATAAAGTTCCTGAAAAACAGAAATTTTTCGTAAAAAACACATCGTTATTTGAGAGAGAAAGAGAAACAATTCAATTTAAAAATGCATTGATTAAGTTCACTAATAAGCTAAATTTACTCGAGACTGAAATAAAAGAGAATAATCGAGAAATTGCTGCATTACGCCAGGCAATAGATAGCCAAAATGATGGTCGATATACAATATTTAGATCGATAAGTCGGCAGATAAAGATGGCAAAGCCCCTCAAGTGGTTGAGCAAAGGCAAGCACCTCGTGACCTTATTATTTCAAGGAATGGTTATCCGTGGTGGCTTTTGGAAATCAACGCTAAAAGCATTTCGTGTAACGTATCAAGAAGGTTGGAGTGGTACACGGCAGCGTCTTCAATTCATTATACATGGACCGAACGCATTACCCGTAGTCAGTGATTCAGATAACCCAGCATTGGATTATACCGAGTGGGTAAGGCGTTACGATACATTATCTGATAGTGAACAGCAGAGAATATTAAACTGTATTAATCTGTGTGCAAAAAAACCGCTCATCTCTATTGTTATGCCTGTTTACAATACCCCAGTGAAATTCCTTGATGAAGCTATCGAGTCTGTTAGATCGCAACTTTATACGAATTGGGAGTTATGTATTGCCGATGATGCATCTACCGATCCAGAGATACGACGAGTACTGGAGGAATATGCTCATGAGGATGCCCGTATAAAAGTGACCTTTCGGAATGATAATGGACATATATCACAAGCCTCTAACTCTGCACTTGAATTGGCAACAGGCGAATATATTGCTTTACTGGACCATGATGATAAGCTTGCTCCACATGCCTTATATTGGGTCGTTGATGCAATCAATAGCAACCCCAATGCTAGATTGATTTATTCAGATGAAGATAAAATTGATGAGTTAAACCATCGACACGATGCTTATTTTAAGAGTGACTGGAATCTCGATTTATTTTTATCGCATAACATGATAGCACACTTAGGTGTTTATCATGCGGAGTTGATCCAACAAATCAATGGTTTTCGTATTGAGTTTGAAGGTGCCCAAGATTATGATTTGGCGCTGCGTTGTATTGAAGGCCTACAGCCCGATCAAATTTACCATATACCAAAAGTGCTTTATCATTGGCGTGTTTTACCTGGTAGCACAGCTATGTCAACGGATGAAAAACCGTATGCATTATTAGCAGGGGAAAAAGCGCTTAATGATTATTTAGATAGAAATAAAATTTCTGCTAAAGCATCATTATTAGATTATGGGTATCGTGTTCGTTATAATATTCCTCAGCCGTCTCCATTCGTATCGTTAATTATCCCTACTCGAAATGGCTATGAGTTGATACACACATGTATCGAGAGCATACTTAATAAAACAGATTACTCAAATTACGAGATTATCATTGTTGATAATGGTAGTGATTGCCAAAAAACTTTGAGTTACCTTCGATCGTTTGATAATGATGAAAAAATACACGTTCTTCGTGATAATCGTGATTTTAATTTCTCTGCTTTAAACAATGCTGCTGTTAAAGTAGCAAGAGGCGAAATAATTGGTCTAGTAAATAATGATGTTGAGGTGATTTCAGAGGAATGGATGAGAGAAATGGTCTCCCATACATGTAGACCAGAGGTAGGCGCTGTAGGGGCAAGGCTCTGGTATCCTGATGATACATTGCAGCATGCTGGCGTCATTTTAGGTATCGGCGGTGTTGCTGGACATGCCCATAAACGACTCAAAAAAAATGAGAGTGGCTACTTTAGTCGAGCTCAGCTTATCCAATCATTCTCCGCAGTAACCGCAGCATGTTTATTCGTACGTAAATCAACCTATGAACAAGTCGGTGGCTTAGATGAAGATAATTTAGCAATTGCATTTAATGATGTAGATTTTTGTCTAAAAGTCGGAGAACTTGGTTTGCGAAATGTTTGGACACCTTATGCTGAGCTTTATCATCACGAGTCTGTTAGCCGTGGCTATGAAGACACGCCAGAAAAGCAGGCACGATTCCAAAAAGAAATAGAATTTATGAAGAAGCGCTGGGGAGAGGCTCTTTTAAAAGACCCGGCTTATAATTCTAATTTGACTTTAGAGAAGGAATGTTTTTCATTGGCTTGGCTACCGAGTACTTAAAGTGGAGAATGAGGGGGAAAATCATTATTTTTACGGCATGAACGATTGTATCCTAAAAATACAAGATAGCTTCTTCGCTCATTTAGTTTTTCTTTATCAAACCCTAAAATTTTGAAATTAACGAAATGACGATTACTAACATTATTAGTTTATTGCTGTGTTCGTGTTGTTTAGCACTAGGTCAGCTTTTGTTTAAGCGTGCAGCAATTTCAGCGGCAGAGGGTGAACTATATCAAATATTATTGTCTCCTTATTTGTGGGTTGCTCTATTTGTTTACGGTTTTACAACGCTGTTATGGGTGTATCTACTACGTACCATAGATTTAAGTAAAGCATATCCATTCATGGCATTAAGTTTCATTCTTGTTCCATTAGCCGCTACTATTTTTTTAAATGAATCTCAAAGCTATCAGTACTGGATTGGTCTTACATTCGTTATAATGGGGATTGCCTTGACAGCTATATGATTAATTCTGGTAAATTAACAACGGCAATGAGATGACTGAATTGACAAATAATGATGACCACGAATTGAAAATTGCTGTTATTATCCCATGCTATAAAGTAAAGCAGACAGTGGTAGATGTAATTTCAAAAATTGGCCCAGAAGTGTGCAGTATATATGTTGTAGATGATGCATGCCCTGATATGACTGGTATGTATGTAGCCAATAAATGTGCAACAAATACTAGAGTAGAAGTACTCTATCATAAAAATAATCAAGGGGTTGGTGGTGCTGTTATTACAGGTTATAGAGCAGCCATTTCAGATAATCATGATATCCTTGTAAAAATAGATGGGGACGGGCAAATGAATCCTGCTTTGATACCTAGCTTTATTACGCCCATAAAAACTGGAGAAGCAGATTACACAAAGGGCAACCGTTTTTTTAATATAGAAGATGTCCAAGGAATGCCAGCAGCACGGCTCTTTGGAAATGCTGCATTATCTTTTGTCTCTAAATTATCTTGTGGCTATTGGAATGTATTTGACCCAACAAACGGTTTTACAGCTATACATGCAGCAATTGCAAAGAAATTACCGCTGGATAAAATTAGTAAGCGTTATTTTTTTGAGTCAGATATATTATTTAGGCTTAATTGTCTAAGAGCTAAGGTACTTGATATTCCGATGGTAGCTTGCTATGGCAATGAGAAAAGCAATATGAAAATACGAGTAATTATCCCTGAGTTCTGTCTAAAACATTTGACCAACATAGTAAAAAGGATATTTTATAATTATTTTCTTAGGAATTTTAGTATTGCATCTTTGGAGTTAATTCTTGGTTTAGCATTTCTAACTTTTGGAATTACTTTTGGCCTCTATGAATGGTTACAAAGTACAATAACCGAGATACCAGCCACATCGGGAACAGTGATGTTAGCTTCTCTTCCTATTATTTTAGGATTACAATTTTTACTAGCTTTTATCAATTATGATATTACACATATACCATCTAGTTCATTGCATATTTACTTGGACAAAGATGATTAGGAGTGGGCACGTAGTAACTTCCCTGTTTGGCGCTCAGATTTGGTTTGTATTCGCCTAAAGCCGCCTACTGCTGGGGTCGTTCTGATTGAGCAAAAGTGCAGGAATAGTGGTTCTATTTCGAGCTTTTGCGAGGGAAGAACGGGCAAAGACGAGCGGAAGATGGGATGCGAAACCGGGAAGTTATTGCGTACCCATTCCTTAGAATTAATTTGTTCCTTGATATTTGTTACAATAAGTAGAATTAGAATGGGCGTCGACTAATAAGCGAGTTCCAAACTTAGCATCTAGTGTGATAAGGCATATTTGATCAGCCGGTATGCCCTTTGAAATTGTCAATGTAAACCCCGGCATCACGAGTGCAGAGTTATTATATACTGTTTCTACATCTAGCCTTATCGATCTCGTCATAGTTGCATCTCCATTAACAAGATCTCCTACGATTTGAATTGTTGAATCTCCATCAACATTAGAAAACCAGCCCCAGCCAATAATTGTGGTTTTATCTTTTTCAACGAGTATATTGTCTATTACCCCTCCGCTAAGAATCGTATCTTCAAGTGAAGCAACTGTAAATACTCGTTTATACAAATCCGGGTTTAATTTCGATAATGGTATGCGTATAACATCTGCTAGTGGGCTAGAAGGTGTATCAATTGGATGCAATTGGACATGGGCATATCTATTGAAGATTTGGTTAAAATCGCTTTCTGGCAAATTAGGAAATAATTCTCTAAAAAACTCTAGCTTGGGAGATACCAATACATGAGATAAGGATTGAAACCCAAGACCATTAAGTATTGCACCTGGAAAACCTGGTATTGCTAACCAATCTTTAGGGTGAGAAGATTGAATTTGGTATAATTCTTTAATTAAAGGATTTTCAGGAATGTGAAATATTGGAATTGAAGACTGTATAGGATTGAAAGAACCAAACGCTAGTATATTAGCAATAGTAGCGGATGAAATCAAAATAAAAGCTCTATCTTTAAACCATGCTCGAAAAAACATGAGAATACCTAGAGGAATTAAAATTAGAAAGTCATCCCAATAAACGAGATCTAAGATGCTTTTGGATAAGCCGAACTTTGATATTAAAAAAACAACTAAAATCATCCAAGAGAAGTGCCATAATCTATACCAAGATAGCGAGATAGGAATGAATCGAAGAATAGATAACAATATAGTTATCAATAGCAAACCCGAGGCAAATGTCATACGCTCAGGCGGTACTTTATCCCAAAGCAAATATTTACCTATATCGTGAGAAATGGGGAATAGCATCCAGCATGACATAATAACGAAACAGATAACCAATATGTACATGTACTGTAAATTAATGGCTAAGTTTGGTATTTCACATATTTTTTTGTAGTCAATAAAAAATATAATCAATACAGCTAAATAGCTACCTGCTACGGATGCCTCACATATGTTTCTATCAATTAAATCATGGAAACCGGAGTATATGAAGTGTGGAAAAAAGTGTGAAAGCCACATTTCGAATGGTACGGCTCCCCCATTGCTAATTCTTTCACCAGGATAAATAGTCTCGCTCATTGCATGAATAACATCAGAAAGATATAAGTACGATATTACTATACTAATAATCACCGCAATACTGCTTAACAATATATTGTTAAAGCTCAGTGACTTCCGACTGAAAGTTAAGATCATGGCAAAACCAACGAAAGCTAACGATATAATGGCTGGCGGGTAAAGATGTGACAATAGCCATGTTGTAGCAACCCAAGTAACACTCAAAATTTTGACAATTGGATTATATTGTTTTAGAAAAATGAGTACTACCCAGGGGAAAAATGCCCACGTAGGGCCTAGAGTTGTCCACCATGAAACTCCGCAACTACTAAATAAAAGCAGGATACTTGATCCGATAGACCAAGCTTTATTGAAACCAAAAGCAATAAATAATAAGTAGTATCCTAGAATAAAAGCTATATAGATAAAACTATGATAAAAAGAAAACGCATAAGCTGGATCTACAAAAAAAAAAGGCCAATATTGTGGCTTGAAGATTAGTGCCCAGTCTAATAATGGAAGACTATTGAAATTTCTTAAATCTTCGTTGTAAATTGATGTTTCATTAAATCGTCTGAAGTCGTTATTTACTGTTGCTTGTATGTACGGTGTCCATACAGCCCACTCATCTGATCTAATTGGTTTAGCCTTAAACATGTAAGGACCGGCATTTTGTATGCCGAAGTTTTCTTTTAGAGCAATACTGTAAGAAGACGGACTAAGCGCCAATAAAGTGTATATAATACCAATGATAATAAAAGTCGTAACAATATAATCTTTTCGCAATACTGCAAGGATGTGTTTACTGTAAGATGTTTTCATTACTTTAGTGGCTGAACAAGGCGAGTTTGCCTATTATCGAAGATTTTCATTCAGTTGGCAAGGTCAAACTTTAGATGCTTATTGTTTAGTTAGCGCACAAACTAATTATCCTAAACCTCCCTATTCAAAACGTATTAACAATTCTCGACCTTCTATTTGAATGAATCATTCACTATCACTTTTTTCGGAGCAATCCGGCACACTGATCTGACCAACTATTTCGATATATTGTTCGTAGAAAGACGAAAAGGGGTTTTCATTCGCTAATAATTGTGCTTTCATCGACAAGACCTCTTTCGATGTATCCCTTTTGCGAGAAGAAAAATTGTTTTTTTACACCAGAGAGGCCACTTTTCAATCAGGCAGTTTATAACCAACTGAATTTAAGCTTTAGTCATGCCATAGAAAAAACCGTACCCAGATTTATTCCGGATAGTCGTATAAAAATATATTGCCGTTACGACACATTGGTGTAAATTTGCTACATAAGCCCTTGGGGAGGCTTGTTTCAAGGCTTCGGATTTATAGGCGAGACTATTATAAAGGGACCAGAGGTAATAACTTTTCAGGACATTTTGGTGGAATATCAATTGCGTTACTATTTAATAATGCGTGCAACTCGGTTTGGGTATAATTATATCGAAATCACTGTGCCGGGAAACGCTCCAACAAAAATAAGCCCTATCCGTGGGAATCTTCAGGTGTTAAATAAACTGTTTTCTACAGTACTTGGGAAATATAATCCGTAGAGATGATGATAGTTTTGTTTTCTCACTGTACTCCAGTTATCAATATAATTACATCAAATGTCATTTTTGTAAAATGAGAACAGAAGATATATGTGCAATTATTGTTACCCATAACCCTGATCAAGAAATTGAAGAACAGCTTAATCGTATTGCCAATCAAGTTGGAAAAATTGTCATTGTAGATAATGCCTCTAATTCAGAGAGAAAAAGCAAACTGCCTCTAATATGTACAACCCTATCGATTGTATTGATTGATAACAAACAAAACAAAGGTATTGCTACGGCTTTAAATCAAGGCATAGTTTGGGCTCAAGAACATCGATTTAGATGGGTTATTACATTTGATCAAGATACCTTGATTGAAAAAAATTTGATCAGCCGGTTAGCACATTGCTATATTGAGATTGAAAAAACGGAGAAAATTGCAATGATAGGTGCACTTTATAAAGAGTCCTATCATACATCTGCAATTGATAGCCAAGCCTCAAAAGAAATATCAGAAACCAAAACGATCATTACCAGTGGCAGTTTATTTTCTACCGATTTATTTAATGATATAGGCATGCTTCGAGAGAAATTGTTTATCGATTGCGTAGATCATGAGTTTTGCCTTCGGTGTAGGAAGCTTGGGTATAAGGTATTTGTGCTGAATGAATATTTAATGGCTCATAGCATTGGAAATATTGTTATGCACCAATTTGTCGGCAAGCAAATTGTGACTACAAATCATTCAGCACTGAGAAGATACTATATGATGAGAAATGCAATAATAATTTTTAAGGAATATTTTTCCTTTGACCCACACTGGGTAACATATAATCTATTTTTAAATTTTAAGTATATATTTATTATTCTGCTATTTGAATCACATAAACTCCAGAAATTAAAATATATAACTATTGGCATAGTCGACGGTATTTTTTCCAACTATCGAAAATACATCTTATAACACGCTTTTCCTTTTAATAGTCCCATCCCAAGGATATCTCCGCTCAACCAAACCATAAACCGGATGCTCAGACCATCTGGTAAATTTCTTCGAATAATAGTCATTATAATACAGTGTGTTTCCCCAAGTTTCATACACTCGTTGAATCTCAATTTTATTAAATGTGTGTCCTTTAGTTAAGCCTTCGTGATGATATAAAACAACATCTGGTAGTACCCAATTGCTCAATCCCATTTGTTGCAGCTTCAAGCATAAATCAATATCTTGACCTAGTGTAGGTAACTGTTCATCTAACATACCAACTTTAACAAAGTTGTTGTAGCTAATTAATTGACAGGCACCTGTGACAGCCGCAACAGGGCGTGGCTGTCGAAACCAAATATGATTTTCATTGTAAGGTGTGCCTTTTAGCGGATGACCAGCAACGATTTTCTGGCCTGGGGCGGCGAACAAGTGCTGAATTTTATTGTTAGGGTATAATAATGTGCAGCCTAATGCACCTAAATTTGGACAATGATTAGCGAAAGTGATTAGCTTTTGCAAATCGTCAGTACTACGCATTTCGGTATCATTATTTAAAATAAGCAACCAATCAGTATTGCTCTTTGCATATTTTCTGACTGATTCGTTAATAAGAAATGAAAAATTAAACGCTTGAGCGATCGTCAGAGTGACAATTTTGATATGAGGTTTTGGTTGTTTCGGTATTTTTTTTAGCCAATCCATTGTGTGTTTTTCAGTTGAATTATTATCAATCAACACAATGGTTATTTCTAAGTGGTCAATATTCTGTTTAAGTAAACTAGTTAGGCATTGGTTCGTAACAGATGACTTATCTTTGAATGGAATAGCAATAAGCACAGAATTACATTTGACAGGAAAGGCAATTGATTGCTGATTGTTAGCTTTTTGTAATCGCTGTTCCGCTTGAAGCTGTGCTTCAGTATAATTATCAACGAGGATTTGAGTCGGATCTTTTTCTGGAAAACGAATAAGCCAAGTTCGTATACGTAATAACCATTCCATTGATTTGCAGAATAGACGGATAATGAATCGCTGCATGGAGTTAGAAGCTGATTTAATCACCAATTTGTCTCAAAAACACACAGGAGTTATCACTAAATCGATTAACAGGCAATGCTTTACCCCCTAATACCGAAACACCACCCCCATACTCACTTGCTTACTATCATACCGATAAGCATCGATGTTAGAAGCATTATTGTTATAAAACACTTCGGCAATAAACCATAAGTATTTTTGGTAATGGTAATGAAGTTTGCTGCCGAGTTGATACCAGTTGTCATTTCTGGTTTTTTTGATGTCGTTTTCGAGATTCTTTTGGATTTGATTGGGGTCTCGATAACGACTTGTTTTATACTGCATTACCGTGGACCATGTGAAACGCTTGCTCATTTTATGTGAGGTATGAAACGCCGCAGAAAACCGCTGTGGGGAAAAGCTTTGGCTGAGCATTTCATTTTCATAATAATCATGGCGATCATTCAGCTCGACGCTAAACTCAAGCCGGTAACGGCTTGCCGCTTGATTAATCGTGCCTGCCCATGTCAGTTGGCTCATAGTGCCGCTTAAATAGTCATATTTTTTATCCAGGTCGCGATAATCATTCCATTGATACCCCACCGATAGGCTCATTTTTTTGCTGATCGAATAACTTGCCTCCAGACCTGCATGGCTATTTCTCTGAAAAGAACGGCCATTGAGAAAACTCACCGCGCTTCCCATGTTAACATCAAGCAGCAGCCTGGAGAACGTATAACGGTATTTGCCATTCAATGCGCTCTTTACCATATCTCGGGTATCAATCTCCATGTAATTTAGCCACACGTTTCGAAATTCAAATTGCAAATTATGTATTGGCCGAAAACCAACGCTGACGAAATACCGCTGATATTGATCGGCGACATTATCTTGCAATAAAGTGTAATCGGGGTGCAAGGTTGTGGCATTACTGCTATATCCATAATTGGCTGCCATTACACTGTTCCATTTTTGTTTTATGGTGACTCGATGCCCGGCGTTCATTTTGTTTAGCATTCGAAATGCCAGCGCTTTTTGCTGTTCATTGGTGGATAATCGGTAGGATAATAGAAAATTCTCGATGGCTTGTGGCTGATGATCCATTTTCATTGCCGCTAAGCCCATACTATATCGAGCCACAGGGGCTAATGAGCTATGCTTGGCGGATTTTTCATACGCCTGATAGGCTTCACCATACTGACCAATTCGATAATACGCAGATCCCATATTATAAAATAAACGTTCATCCTGCAAACCTTCGGCAGAAGATCGATTAAAAAAAGTTAAGGCTTGTTGATAATTTTGTGTATTATAAGCCGCAATGCCTTTGGCAAATAGTTGCTTGCTGAGATCTGATTCCGCTTTTACTGCAAACGCATGACACCCTAAGAGAACAATACACATTAGATGAATTAATTTAGCAATGGTCACAGAATTTAAGTTTCACTACAGTTCAGTAAATAATTTGGAAATTACAAGCACAACCTCAATTACTCCGGTGTTGTTGTGATAGTGGTACCAGAATCAGTAGTTTCTTGAACCGGCGAGCTTTCATTGGATTCAAAAGGCAGGCTATTAAATAATGGCTCATCCAAGCTGAGTTCATTCATATTGGGCAATCCAATCATTTCCACTTGATCGAGTTGAACTTCGTCAAGCTGGATGACCTTGATGGTCACTTCATCTAAAGCGTCCGAAGCAGCCACACAAACTTGTCCGAAAGGAAAGACAATAAAAACTAAATATATAATGATCTGATATTTCATTGTCATGCTTTTTCACTATTCAGGTCTTAGAAGCTGTTTTAAGCTTTTCTCGTATTGACAGCAGGATGATTTAATTGTCCGCTTCTATGTCTAACGTCGACCATCAAATTAACAAACTTTCGGGTATTTTCATGTTCGATAGACATAGAAATACCACTTTGGGCAGGTCCTTTTGCAATAATAGGAATGGACAATAAATTATCCCCTTTGATTAACTTACCGCGCCATGTTAACTGCTGTTTTCCTGCATAACCTTTGAGTTCGATGGTCGGTGGCACTGTCACGGAAAAACGGACATTGTCAATTTTGTGATGCGAGTTAAATAAAAAATTAATTGTTTTTGTTTCACCCTGGTAGGCAATAACCCCCCGCACCATCGCGTCCTCTTCTGGTAAATTGAAAGGCGCCAACCAAAAAACCATGAAAACGGCAAATCCCGCAGCCAATGCACCAAAAGCCCAACGATGCTGGGGAGTCGACCACACTTGATGACTCTGTTTCAAGCTGGCTAACTCCGCTTGAGTATCCACCAGATGCGATGGAAACCGAGTCAACAATGATAACATAGCTTGGCGCTTTTCCAGATAAGCATGGCAACTTTGACAACATTCTAAATGGGCTATCACCTCGCTGGTGTCTCTCTCAGACAAGCGACCCGCTATCATTTCATCAATATTTTCTTTTACTTTATGGCATTTCATCAGCCTACCTTTTATTCCATTTAACCCATCTACCCGACACACTTGAGATTTCGGATATATTTTAGCTAAACTAACTCCATCGTTGTTAATATTGTTTGCATGCTATTTCTCGCTCGATGGAGACGGGATTTCAGCGTCCCTAATGGAACATGCGTCAATTCATGCAATTCAACCAAAGAATAACCCTCGACATCATGTAACAATAGAACACTGCGTTGATCTGGATTGAGTTGCTCCAAAGCGGCAATTAACGCGCTTTGATTGCAGGTTTCTTCAGCCGCATCATGCCCCTTATCCTCATGTGACAAAAGACCTTCGTTATCACCCACCAAGCCTTCCATATTTGCTAACGTGATGGTCTTTTTTTCACGCTTTTTTTTGTCGGCAAACATCCGGTAAATCACTTTTGATAACCAGGCTTTAGGATAACGAATATCGTCGGTATTCACCTGCCGAGTATATATGTCAACAATCAAGTCATGGACAAGATCTTCTGCGCGATCTTTCGCACCTGTCAGCCTGTAGGCGAGATGAAATAGATAATCCTTATGCAGGCTAAGTAATTTCTCTAGCTTTTCAGCATTTCTCATTCTTATATTAATGATCTTGTTAAGGCCCAGCAAACTGATACCATGGCCCATTTATTTCATCGCCAAATAAGCGCACAACAAATGATCACTCACTTACTGCACGCTCATCTCATATTATCGACAAGAATCCTGCATTAATGTATGGCGGTGGCAGTCACACCCGCTGAAGCCCTACCATTAGGGTCACCAAGCGCCGTAAAGATAACCAATGTATCTTTATCTTGGCGGGCATCATCACTAATGGTCAGTTCAACCGTATAACGCCCATCGACATCAGGAATAACCGTCGCATTGTCAGCGCTGTCATTTTCCACAATCGCCTTGCTGCCAACCGGGGCTGAGATCAGTTTCCATTGATAAACAAATGATCCAGCCAGGCTCCAGGAACCACTACCATCTAGCGGGACAGACATACCGATAGGTACATATTGATCATGTCCTGCCATTGCCTTCATACTAAATGCTGAAATAACAACCTCATCTCTGCTCGCTTGCTGAGCATCGTGCACTTCCAGAGCAACGACATAATCGCCTTCTTTATCAGCAACAAAGGTCGGAGCTATCGCGCCAGGCTCTGCAATTTGCGCGGCGCTGCCAGGCGGAACCGATACGAGTGACCAAATGTATTTCAATTCAGATTGCATACCAGGTAACTGACTCCCATTCGCCATAAAGATAGGCTCGATATCCCCTCGACCATTGAGTTGCACACTATCACCAATTTTGACCACTTGGTCATGTCCTGCATAAGCCTGGGCAGCCAAGCCAAAATCACGCATGATATGAATGATTTTCATATCCGTATCACTATTTATGCCATCGTCAACCGTCAGGCTTACCTGATAAGTCCCTTCCTGATCAGGGATCAGTACCGGATTCACTATCGAGGCATCCGACAAACTCGCCTGACTGCCTACCGGCACGCCAACCAATGACCACTGATAAGAAAGATCACCCACCACATTCCAGGAGGCCGAACCATCAAGTTGGACAGCATTACCCAGCATGGAAAAAGTATCCTCTCCAGCCATCGCTTTCAAATCATGCGCAGTGACTATCACGAGATCTGAACTCACTTGAGAACCATCACTCACTTCAAGTTTAACAACATATTCTCCTATCACATCAGCAACAAAACTTGGCGAAACAAGGCTCGTATCAGAAAACGCCGCCGTGCTACCATCAGGAACAGAGACAAAAGACCAATCATAAGTCAGCCCATTGTTATCAATCACGGCAATCGCTGGCTCGATACCTGACGGTAAACCATCAGGATCACCAAAGACTCCGGGGATACCACTGCCATCACCGCTGAGGTTGACTGTTGCTCCGGTTTTCACATCCTGATCAGGACCCGCGTAAGCACGCATACCCATACCAATGTTATGATCGATGAATGCAGTAATCGCGACACTATCCTTATCAGTAACCACTCCACCACTCACCTCCAGCTCAATAACATAAGTGCCATCGACATCTGGGATGAATGTTGGATTAACCAACGCCTCATCAGATAAAGTCACACCACTGCCTGGCGGCACTGATACATAGGACCATTGATAAGACAAGTCACCATGAATATTCCATGAACCACTGCCATCGAGTTGCACAGCACTCTCAGCCATAACTGCAGTGTCATAACCCGCCATGGCTTTTAAATCATAGGCAGCAACAGTCACAGTATCCGATGTTGTCTGGATACCATCATCCACTTCCATGTTTACCACATATTCCCCCACAACATCGGCAACAAAGCTAGGTGACATCGCATTCACATCAGACAAACTCACCGAACTACCTTCAGGTAATGACACGAAAGACCACGTCACCGTGAGCCCACCAGGCAAAAATGGATCATAGGCAATAGGCTCTAAATAAATCGCGCTCTCAGATGGTACCCGCCCATTCTCCGGCAAGCCTTTTTCCATACTTGGTGATAGATTACCATCGTAAGATATGAATGCGATTTCAATCTCTGGTGGAAAATCACCATTGTCAGGGGAGAGCACCGGATCAACCCTCGGTGGCAAATCACCATAATAAGGGGAAACTACCGGGTCAATCTCCGGCGGCAGATCACCAGTATAAGGGAAGAATCCCGGTTCAATCCCCAACGACAGATCACCATTAGGTGGGAAGTATGCCGGATCAATCCCTGGTAGCATTCCACCATTGGGTGGCAATACTGATTGCTCATTCAGTTTGACTGTCGCACCGGTTTTCACCGCTTGATCGGGTCCTGCATAAGCAATCATCGGCAGTGCTTTTACTGTGATATCATCACTTGAAATCACCGAACCATCACTCATCGTAATCAGTCTCGTGACATAAATCCCCGTCACATCCGCCGTAAAAATTGAACTCGATGATGCCGTATCTGATAACACCGCTTGGCTATGCTCTGGCATTGATATCATTTGCCATGTATATTCGATGTTTTCACCCTGCCCACGATTAAGTTCGCTTGCATTCAACTGAACCTTCGAGTTTATATCTGCTTTAACAATCAAATCAGCTTTAGCATTGGGCTGCGGGTCAGATGTCACATTTTGCTCATCCTCCTGACCTTGCTCATAACAAGCCACTAATGTCAGCAATGAAAACAACATCAATACCAACCCTCGCCATTGCCTCCAGATTGGTCGACAAAAATATATTTTTCTCATAAATCTTCCTCTTTTCGGTATGTAACCCAACGTAAATGAATTCAAGCGAATTGTTTAGTTGTTCACGGGGATAATCATTGAAAAGCATCCCTCACATACACTAAGTAGGATTGAGACTAGAAAAGGGTTCCATCGGATTATGATATTTTTCTAAGAAGTTGTTTTGATGCTGGTATAATGAAAAGACATAAGTCGGCTAACTATTAGTCACATTGGCGTTATCGCTTTCCAAGAAATTTAGCTGCTCTTACAAATCACCCTGATATGAATGGGCGACTTTACTCTCGAACGGTGACTCTCACCCTAAAAGAATCAGAGAGTTATTTTATTTTCAGTAAGTTAATGATTGATTGAAGCGACCCTTTGTTTTATCTTGACTCACTATTATTAGCATTTAAAATTAGAGAGTTGATGGATAGATTGCCCATCCTCTAATAAAGCTGACTGAATTGAACTCGTTTGCCAATAAACATATAATTGATCATGAAATATAGCTTACAAAGCTAGACGTATTGCACAACATTTCTATTCAGTCGCTTGGTAGAGACTCCAGCAGGTATCGGCAATCAAGTCACCCTATGTCAACGACCCTCACCTATCAAGGAGAGAACTTGAAAGTATTTCCTGGCAGGCTGAATTATCAAACTTTGATTGATAATTATTGAATAACAACCTATGCAGCAGTAACGACAATGACAACAATACACGACACCCTTCGTCGCATATATGGCTATCAAGCATTTAGACCATATCAAGAAGAAATTATTAATAACCTGGTCGATGGCAACGATGCCTTTGTTTTGATGCCAACCGGTGGTGGAAAATCAATTTGTTATCAAATTCCCGCCATTCACCGCAAAGGCACAGCGATTGTTGTCTCACCATTGATTTCATTAATGAAAGACCAAGTCGATGCGCTGCGAGCTAATGGCGTATCTTGTGCTTTTTTTAATTCCACGCTCAATGCTGAGCAAGCAAAATCCGTGTTAAATCAGTTGCACCAAAATGAACTTGAGCTGCTTTATATCGCCCCGGAACGGTTAACAACGGACGCTTTCATGCAACGCCTGGAAGAAATCCCGATCGCCTTATTTGCCATTGATGAAGCCCACTGTGTTTCCCAATGGGGTCATGATTTTCGCCCGGAATACACGCAACTCAAACAGTTACGAGAACGATTCCCTTATGTGCCACTGATCGCTTTAACCGCTACCGCAGATCGCCAAACCCGCGCCGACATCATTACCCATTTAGGACTTGATGACGCCGCCCAATATATTGCCGGCTTTGACCGGCCAAACATTCAATATAATGTCCTCGAAAAGAAAAATCCGTTCAAACAGCTCACTGAGTTTTTAGCAAAACATAAAAATGAGGCCGGTATTATTTATTGCCTGAGCCGCAAGCGGGTGAATGAAGTGGCTGCCCAGTTACAAACTCACGGTTACTCGGCACAACCTTACCATGCCGGTCTCCCCAGCCATGAACGGCAACACATTCAAGAGAGCTTTTTAAAGGATAAAACCCAAATTGTAGTGGCAACCGTCGCCTTTGGTATGGGTATTGATAAACCGAACGTAAGATTTGTAATACATCACGATTTGCCTAAAAATATTGAAGGCTATTATCAAGAAACGGGTCGAGCCGGACGTGATGGACTGCCCGCCGATGCGTTATTGTTATATGGCACCGCTGACATCAATACCGCCCGCTTTCTCATTGAAAAAAATGAAAATGAAGAACAACGGCGCATTGAATTGCATAAACTTAATTCAATGATCGACTTCTGCGAAGCCCTAACCTGCCGTCGCCGGGTATTATTAGCCTATTTTGGGGACAAACGTACCGACGGCTGCGGCAACTGTGATATTTGTTTAGACCCACCTCAGCAGTACGACGCCACCGAACATGCTCGCAAAGCACTCTCTTGCATTTACCGAGTAGAACAGCGTTTTGGCGTCAAACATATCATTGAAGTATTGCGGGGAGCTAACACCAAAAAAGTTCGCAATTTTGGTCATCACCAGTTATCTACCTATGGCATTGGATCAGACTTGAGTGAAGATGAATGGAGTAGCATTATTCGACAGTTAATCCATCAAGGTTACGTCACCCAAGACATTGCCCAATACTCGTGTCTCAAGCTCAAAAGCTCAGCACGCCCTTTATTGCGCGGTGAAACCACCGTCCAAATGAGCCAACCCCGCCTCTCCATCAAAAAGCGGCGTGAAGATCTGCAAATCGACGCCACCTCCAGTGTGTCGCGCCAACTGTTTAACACCCTGCGTAAACTACGCAAAGAAATTGCAGACGAACAAGGCGTACCCCCATTTGTCGTGTTTGGTGATGCCACACTCAAACAAATGTCAGAAATGCGACCCATGGACGAAGACGAGCTACTCAATATTTCAGGGGTTGGCGAACACAAGCTGGCCACCTATGGAGGGGATTTTCTCGATGCTATCACCGAGTTTTGCTTAGAACATGGCTTGGAATCCGTCGCATCCTCGCCACCGGCCGCAACGCCACCGGCCGCAACGCCAGCACCCAAAACAGCCAGCTCCACCAACAATAGCAAAGCACAAAGTCGAGCACTTTTTGATCAAGGCTTAACCATTGCGGATATCGCCAAACAACGAGGACTCACCGAAGGCACGATCATGAACCACCTGCTGAGCTTGCTGGAAGAAGGCATACCCATCGACATCGCGTGTTTAATCAATCAAGAAAATGCTGACTTGATCACTCAGCAATTTCACCAAAAAGGTCTGGAGTGCCGACTCAAAGAAATAAAAGAAGCGCTACCTGACTCTGTTAGCTACGATGAGATTCGGCTCATTCGTGCCACGCTGTAAACGACTCACCACGGATTGAATCCGTGGTGAAATATCCGCCTATGATCCTTGATTTTGCGTCTCTAACTGTGCTGACTTTGTTGGCCAAGCGACAAAAGGAAAGGGTTTATCTTCAGTGTTAAACGTTAAATAGCGGAATACCTGATAAAGGAATAAACTCAACTCATCTCCGAACACCAATAAACGCTCATTTGGCTTGCCATTAAATAAGGTAAATCCAAACTGAATCACCACCACCAACCCCATCACCATTTCAGCGATCGAATAAATAATGACAAACAACAACATAAACAGTCCACGTTTCCATGTACTTTTCGCCTTTAAATTTTTTTTCGTATCTTGTTCCATTCACTCCTCCCTTTCACACAAGAAAAAAATTGCCCCCGTCCTTTATCACAACCACAACGTATAAAGGCTAAACACACACCAAATCAAAGTTTTAAATACGGCTCGGATGGGGTAAAATTGCATCACGCGAACATAACACCGTGCTGTGGCCATCAACCACATTTGTTGTATTTACTTCACACCACAGGACTCCACCGATGCATCCAACACCCGATTTATTTTCGTATCGTAAATACTGGGCAAGCCGTTATGGTATCAGCCCCATGCTGCCCATGTCACGAGAAGAAATGGACCACCTTGGCTGGGATGCCTGTGATGTGATTTTAGTGACAGGTGATGCGTATATTGATCATCCAAGTTTTGGCATGGCATTGGTTGGACGCTTACTGGAAGCACAAGGGTTTCGGGTCGGTATCATTTCACAACCTGATTGGACAAACACCGATGACTTTCTGGCCTTAGGCCAGCCTCACTTATTCTTCGGAGTCACCAGTGGCAACATGGACTCTATGGTCAATCGTTATACAGCTGACCGACGCATACGCAGCGATGATGCCTACACCCCCCATGGCGAAGCCAATAAAAGACCCGATCGGGCGGTCATCGTCTATGCCCAACGTTGCCGGGAAGCCTTTGCTGAGGCACCTATTATTATTGGTGGTATCGAAGCCAGCCTGCGACGCATTGCCCATTACGATTATTGGTCTGACAAAATAAGGCGATCCGTTTTACTGGATGCTAAAGCCGATTTACTCGTTTATGGCAATGGCGAACGCCAGATCGTTGAAATCGCCCACCGCTTATCGCGAGGGGAATCCATCAGCGAATTAAACAATATTCGGGGCACCGCAATAAAAGTAAAGTCGCCACCTGAAGGCTGGTATGAAGAGGATGCCTCACATATTGATCCAAACTTACCAATCAATGACCCCTCGACCAACCCTTACCAAGCCGAACCCTCATGCGAGCAAAGGCCAGATCAGCAAACAGCCAAACAGCCCAACGGTGATATCCCTATTTCATTACACCGCAACCGCCCAAAAATTCCACGTGACAAAACGTTTATACGCCTCCCGGCTTACCAAGACGTAAAAACCGATGCCGTCCTTTATGCCCATGCGTCCCGCATTTTACATATGGAAACCAATCCAGGTAATGCTCGTGCATTAATACAAAACCACGGCCATCTAGATGTTTGGCTCAACCCTCCTCCCATACCATTAACTACCAAAGAGTTCGATGGGGTATTTGATCTACCTTACAGCCGCCGCTCTCATGACAAATATGGCAATGCCAATATACCTGCCTATGAAATGATCCGTTTTTCAGTGAATATCATGCGTGGCTGCTTTGGGGGCTGTACCTTCTGCTCGATCACCGAACACGAAGGTCGCATCATTCAAAGTCGCTCGGAAGACTCCATTATCAAAGAAATCGAAAACATCCGCGATCAAACACCAGGGTTTACCGGCATTATTTCAGATCTCGGTGGACCCACTGCCAATATGTACCGTCTGGCGTGTAAAAGCACCACCATCGAAGCCGCTTGCCGTCGACTTTCCTGTGTTCATCCAGGAATCTGTAGCAATCTCAACACCGATCACAGCTCACTCATCAAACTTTATCGCCGCGCCCGATCCGTCTCTGGTGTCAAAAAAATATTTATTGCCTCCGGCTTGCGATATGACTTGGCCGTTAAATCACCAGAATACATTAAAGAACTTGCCACCCACCATGTCGGCGGTTATTTAAAGATCGCCCCCGAACATACTGAGCAAGGCCCATTGTCAAAAATGATGAAACCGGGCATAGGAACCTATTATAAGTTTAAAGAATTGTTTGATAAATATTCAAAAGAAGCCGGGAAAGAACAATATCTCATCCCTTATTTCATTGCAGCGCACCCTGGCACCACCAATGAAGATATGCTCAATCTCGCCCTATGGCTGAAAAAAAATGGCTTTCGGGCAGATCAAGTGCAAGCGTTTTTACCTTCACCCATGGCCACGGCTACCGCAATGTATCATTCAGCAAAGAATCCTTTGCGCAAAGTCACTTATCGCAGTGAAGACATCAGCGTGCCCAAAGGGTTAAAAATTCGACGACTACATAAAGCTTTTTTGAGGTATCATGATGCAAATAACTGGCCTCTGCTGAGAAAAACACTACGCGATATGGGGCGAGGCGACTTAATCGGTAATGGAAAAAAACACTTGATACCCCTGTGGCAACCCGCCGGCACGGGCGATCAAAAAGAAAGCAAAAAAATACATAAAAAGACACAGCAACCCGCTTTTCGTACGAAACACAATGGCACGCTAAAAAATATTTAACAAAAATCGCCCAATAAGCCATGGGTTCACCATACCCATGGCTTAAATATTAAAATTAAAAAGGGACTCCCAATGGAAGAACGCCTCATTGAGTTAGAAACAAAACTGTCTTTTCAAGATAAAACACTGCAAGAACTCATCGATATCATCACCGCTCAACAAAAACAAATCGATCAACTTAACAAATACATCGCCACCATTGCCGGTCATCTGCAAGACATGAACATGCCCATAAAAAGCAAGTGATTAATTAACGCGACACTTAAGTAGACCATCCTGCCCAGGCAATTTTCAAAAATTGCCTTATATTGCTCCGGCAGCTATTATCCATACATCAAGTTTCGCTTTGCTCTACCCATCCTTATATCTCTACACTTGATTGGATATTAACCTTCAGATCTATATTTACACCATTTCATATGGCACACGACCTCTTCGGGTTAAACGCAACCCAATCCACATCTGACACAAATCTTTAGACAACTTTGTAATATTACCCATGGTTTTGCATCATAAAGTGAAATCACAACCGCTGTTCCACTATCATAGAGTGAAAACAAGAGAACTCGTATGAAAAAACTGCAAAACCCAAAAATTGCTATCCTGGTATGCATTGCCATTTTATTGGCAAGCTTTTTTATTTTTGATTTAGGTCAGTACTTCACCTTAGATTATCTCAAAGCCCAGCGGGATAGTTTTTCCAGCTACTACCAAGCAAATACGCTATTTACTATTGCGATCTATATGCTGATCTACATTATTGTCACCGCCCTGTCCCTACCCGGTGCGGCAGTGATGACCTTAGCCGGTGGCGCCATTTTCGGTCTCACCGTCGGAACCATTGCAGTTTCATTTGCCAGCACCATCGGCGCGACCTTAGCCTTCTTGGTAGCACGATTATTATTACGTGATTACGTGCAAAATAAATTTAAAGATAAATTACAGTCGATCAACGATGGCGTCGCCAAAGATGGACCCTTTTATTTATTTACCTTACGACTCATCCCGTTATTCCCTTTTTTCATCATCAACCTGGTGATGGGCCTCACCCCTATTCGCACGCTACAGTTTTTTCTAGTCAGTCAAATCGGCATGCTGCCAGGCACCCTTGTGTATGTCAATGCCGGATCACAACTCGCCTCGATTGATTCCTTAGCCGGCATCTTATCACCGGGCTTGTTATTGTCATTTGTGTTACTTGGCATTTTTCCGCTCATCGCTAAAAAAATTGTTGACCTAGTCAAAGCCCAAAAATATCTAAAAAAATATGATAAACCAGCTCAGGTTGACTATAACATGGTAGTCATTGGGGGTGGTTCCGCCGGCTTGGTATCAGCGTATATTGCCGCCGCCGTCAAAGCCAAAGTGGCACTCATTGAAAAACATAAAATGGGCGGTGACTGCCTAAATACCGGCTGTATTCCCAGTAAAGCATTGATCCGATCCGCCAAAATGTTATCTTATGCCAATCGGGCAAAGCAGTTTGGTTTTAAAAGTCACACCGTGGAATTTGATTTTGCCGATGTTATGGAACGCATCCAACGAGTCATTAAAAAAATAGAACCCCATGATTCCGTAGAACGATACACTGAACTCGGCGTCGACGTAATAACCGGGGAAGCAACGCTATTATCACCCTATGAAGTTAAAGTTAACGATAAAATAATTTCCACCAAAAATATTATTATTGCCACCGGTGCCCGCCCCAAAATACCGGCCATCCCCGGCTTAGATAGCATAAAATGCCTGACGTCTGACACGGTATGGGATATCCGCCAACAACCTCAAAAACTATTAGTACTTGGTGGCGGCCCCATTGGTTGTGAACTGGCTCAAGCCTTTCAACGCTTAGGTAGCCAAGTGACCTTGGTGCAGCGAGGTCCACGCCTAATGCCACGCGAAGACACGGAAGTTTCAGAAATGATCCTGCAACGTTTTCAAGCGGAAGGGATGGCCGTAAAAACCAACCATAACAGCGTTGGTTTTCACAGTGACGGTGATAAAAAATTCTTGACATGCTCACACAACAATGAAGACGTTGACATTGAATTTGATCAAGTACTCATTGCCTTAGGCCGCACTCCCAATACCACAGGTTTCGGGCTGGAAAAGCTCGACGTACAACTCAGCAAACAAGGCACCATTGAAGCCAACGAATTTTTAAGGACCAATTATCCCAATATTTATGTTTGTGGCGATGTCACCGGCCCTTATCAATTCACGCATACCGCCGCCCATCAAGCTTGGTACGTGGCCGTCAATGCATTGTTCAGCCCATTCAAAAAATTTCGGGTGGATTATTCAGTCATCCCCTGGGCAACCTATACTGACCCGGAAGTCGCCCGAGTTGGCCTGAACGAATTAACAGCCAAACAACAAGGCATTGCCTATGAAGTCACCTGCTATGGCATTGATGACTTAGATCGTGCCATTGCCGATGAAGAAGATCATGGTATGGTCAAGGTATTAACAGTACCCGGTAAAGATAAAATCCTGGGAGTCACCATCGTGGGATCCCATGCCGGTGACTTGATCGCGGAATTTGTCACCGCTATGAAGTACGGCCTCGGTCTGAATAAAATATTGGGTACCATCCACATCTACCCAACACTGGCCGAAGCCAATAAATATGCTGCCGGGGTCTGGAAGAAAAACCACAAACCCGAAAAAGTCCTCACCTGGCTGGAAAAATTTCACACATGGCGCCGAGGAAACGATAAAAAAACTCACACACAAGCCAATCCTATGGCGGGAGATTAACCAATAAAACTAATCTTTTAGCTTATATTTCACACCCGTAAATGTAACAATCGCAAAGGAAATTAATTTAACCGACATTGGGCAGCTTAGCGTTTGAAAATCGCGAGGACAAATCCCCGTGAGATCAAGGGTCAAGCAAAATCAAATGATAGGCTGCCCAATGTCGGAAAATACTATCCCAAATCACAACTTTCCAACTTCAGTTTTCCCACCTTACTGTCGACCCTATTTCCAGAATGTAATTTCAAGAAATTGTTTAATTAACAAGCATCCACCTGAGGGCTAACCCTAGCTTAAAACAGAAACCATGAGCAACAATATTGAAAGACAGATACCGAAGACTACCGATCATTTTACAATCGATAAATCACTCGACCCGATTGACCAAAAAAAATTTGATAATTTACTCAAGCTACTTGGCGAGCAGTTAAATGATTTAGTGGATCAATTCATTATAAATGGTGAATTACTGCTCAATACAATGCAAACAGCAGCTAACAATGCCAATGCAGCAGATTTAGCAAATGCCACCCATACGCTCAAAGGCAGCAGCAGCAGTTTAGGCGCCACAGCACTCGCAAACTCCTGTGAAACCTTATATCAAGATGCTCGTAATGGTAATTTAGCGCACGCTTCAACTCACGTAGATAACATCCGCGAACAATTTAACGATGCACATCACGCATTAAAAGCATTAATGAAACAAGAACGAATTTGAGATCGATTGAGTTAGGATTCTGCCATGCAAGATAAAATAGCCAAAATACTGATCGTTGATGATGATCCCATGCTCCTTAACTTGCATAAGCTCTATATCGAAAAAGCCGATATGATTCCGGTTACCGCGCTCAATGGTGATGAAGCGCTGCAATATCTAGCAGACAACCCACAAGATATCGATCTTATTGTGTCAGACGTAGCCATGCCTGTCGTCGATGGATATCAGCTTTGTATCCAAATTAAAACAGATAATGCCACTAAAGATATTCCGGTGATTTTTGTTTCCGCGCTGAGCACCTTAGAGGAGAAAATGAAAGGTTACGCCGCAGGCGGGGAAGCCTATGCGACCAAACCCATCGAATACCAAGAACTCATTGCAATTATTAATAACTTATTGTCTATCAAGCATCACAAAAATACACTGAAAAACCAACTCGCGGAATCTAATCAGGTTGCAATGCAAGCAATGACCTATTCCAGCGACCTTGGCCGCATGTTGGAGTTTTTGCAAGGCTGTATCAGAGCCAAGAACTATGACGATTTAGCCACTTCCCTCAAGAATGTGATGACAGGCTTCGATTTACATTATAGCCTCGCGGTCTACACCTCGGACGGTACACTTGTCTTTAGCGATAAAAGCAATGTCTCACCACTTGAATCAGATATCATCGAACTCGCTCGCAAAAAAGCACGTTTTTTTGATATCGGCGCACGGACCTTTATTAACTACGATAAATTTTCATTACTCATTAAAAATATGCCCATCCACGATCAAAATAAACACGGTATCCTAAAAGATAGCTTAGGCACCCTGTGTAATGCCATTGATGAAAAGGTTAACGCGCTAATCACTAATGATCAGCACAAAAGAAAAGAAGATATTTTAGCCACCGTAAAAACGGCACTCGATCAAGTCAGCAATGCTGTTGAATCAATCCAAAAAAACAATTTAAACGCTATCAACACCATGATTGATGATCTTGACGATACCATTATGAGCCTTGGATTATTAGAATATCAGGAAAACAATATCCGTGAAATCGCGATCACTTGTTTAGATACAACCCGCAATATCTTTCATAAAAGCACTATCGTCAATGAAAAATTCGATGAAATCCGAGAACGCCTAACAGCAATATTGAGTGATAAATAAACAATCCATTTTTACTACCTAACGGCTATTGCTCCCTCACTTGATCACTTTTCTAGATTCAAAAATTAATCAATTTTTGACCAACCTGAAACTCCATAACTCGTCAGACGTATAAATATTCCCGCTTCACGCAGATAAAACAAGCGTTTTATTATTTACCAGCGACATTTCGCACCCAGATATGTGAAATGTAGGTTACAATGTGGACAATATGTACTTTATAATCAATCAACAAATAAGTGCTTGCCACAGGCGATGCCCCATGGTTTAAGAAAAAGCTTTTCCAAATTACGCCCAAATTGATGATAATTGGCGCTAGAAAATCCTTAATCTACGAGTTAAGCATGAAACCTTTAGAATTGAATAAAAACCAATCGCATGACCAAGAACCGATTTACACACTCGAAAGAAACGATGTCCTCATTACTTTATTAGGCACCGCTCACGTTTCTCGTGCGAGTGCTGATAAAGTAAAGGAGCTGCTAGCCACAGGAATTTATGATGCGGTAGCGGTTGAACTTTGTCCAAGTCGCCTGAATGCCATTGTTAACCCAGATAACTTTGCCAAAATGGACTTGTTCAAGGTTATCAGAGAAGGTAAAGCCACGCTGGTCATGGCTAGTCTCGCTTTAGGGGCTTTTCAACAACGCGCTGCCGAACAATTAGACATCGAGCCCGGAGCCGAAATGCGTATGGCCATTGCCACTGCAGAAGAAGCCAAATTGCCCGTGATATTAATTGACCGAGAAATAGGAGTCACCTTAAAGCGTATCTATCGCAACGTACCCTGGTGGCGACGTCTTAGCCTAGTCACCGGCTTATTGGCCAGTGTTATCTCTAAAGAAAAAATCAGTGAAGCGGAAATCGAACGGCTCAAAGAAGGCGACATACTGGAATCCACCTTTGCTCAATTTGCTGATAAAGCCAGCGATTTATACATCCCATTAATTGATGAACGGGATCGATATATGGCAGCATTGCTACAAAATGAAGCAGAAACAACCAAGCATCACCACATTTTGGCCGTAGTAGGGGCCGGCCACTTAAAAGGCATGCGTGGCTATTTAGACCAAGGCCAATCGCCGACAAAAGAAATCATCGAAGAACTGGATAAAATTCCATCACCAAGCCGCTGGCCAAAAATGATCCCCTGGATTATTGTAACGCTAATCATCATCGGATTTGGCATTGGCTTTAGCCGCAGTAGCGAACTTGGCTGGCAATTGGTAATGTACTGGGTTGTCATCAATGGCGGCTTATGTTCATTAGGTGCCTTGTTAGCTGGCGCCCACCCGCTCACCATCATTAGCGCATTTATTGCAGCCCCCATTACCTCGCTGAATCCAACCATTGGCGCCGGTATGGTCACTGCGGCCACTGAAACATATTTTCGTAAACCCAATGTCGGCGACTTTAGCAAAATAAGAACCGATACCACAAGCTTAAAAGGCTGGTGGCATAACCGGGTTACCCGCATACTGCTGGTCTTTTTATTCTCTACCTTAGGCTCGGCAGCGGGTACTTACCTCGCAGGATTCCTCATCTTCGACCGACTCACGGGTGGTTAATTGTCCTTTAACGACCAATCGAAGGGTTCCGCCTTCTGAATGCTCACACTCCCCCTTGGGTGTGGGTTTCAAAATAGCTGGTGAATTTACCCATAATACCCGAGGTATCTATACAGCGTTACACGCTTAAACCTTAATGGCAGTAAGCAGGTCGCTCCCGAACATGAACCATGCACAAAATCACTGGACTGCTGATTGTTTGTTATTTGTTAATTACCAGCACCGCTGCCCATGCCGATATCAATATTTCTATTAAAGGCATTGATGGGCAACTCAAAGATAACGCGCTAGCCTTTTTAAGTATTAATCAACAAAAAAAGCGCACTGACCTAAGCGCAACACGTATTCAGCAACTCCACAAAAAAGCCATCAAAGAGATTCAACAAGCCTTACAGCCTTTCGGTTACTATCACGCCACAATCGACGCAAAATTAAGCAAGCAACCAACCGACTGGTTAGCACAGTATCAGGTGAACAAAGGACCACCGGTGTATATTACCGCATTTGACATCCAGGTGACGGGAGAAGGTAATGAAGATTCGAAATTTTTTAATTTGATCAATAATTTTCCACTCCAGGTCGGTGATATCCTCGCTCAGGAAAAATATGAAGCAGCAAAATCCAGTTTTTTAGAAATTGCCACCGAACGAGGCTATCTGGATGCCAAGTTTAATGAGCACAAAATTTTAATTGACCTAACCAATAATACGGCCAAAATTGTGCTCATTTTTCATTCAGGGCAACGCTATCAATTTGGCAGCATCAATTTTCAGCAAACGATCTTATCCAGTCGTTTGATAAAAACCTTTCTCACCTTTAAAACAGGTGACCCTTATTCGATTAATCAATTATTAGTCTTACAAAAAGCGCTATCAGATAGCGACTATTTTATGCGTTCTGAAGTCACAACCCAGCGTGATCTTGCCAATGGATTGCAATTACCCATTGATGTCTTATTAGTACCACGAAAACGCAATCAATATACCGCCGGATTTGGTTATGGCACAGACACTGGCGCACGCACTAGTTTGGGCTGGAGCAATCGCCGAATCAATCGTCAAGGACACCGCCTTGACCTAAAACTAACCCTTTCTGAAATACAAAATAGTCAAACCCTGCAATATACTTTGCCGATCCATTACCAACGGGCAGAACAAGTTGCCATCACCGGTGCCCGCAGTCATAATTTTTTAGACGATAAAGATGACATACTGCAAACCCTTTCCGTCAGTCACAGTAGTTCACTGGGTATTTTGCGACAAACGCTCGCCATCAATTATCGCTTTGAGGAATTTGTGGTGAACAGACAGCGAAATTTTTCCACCCTGCTCATGCCCAGTGTTAGTTGGGAACTTGCAGATGCCGACAATCGGGTTCATCCGAAAAAAGGTCATCGCGTTAATTGGGATATCAGAGGTGCCAGTGAAAACGTATTATCGAGCACAACATTTGTACAAACCGAACTGGAAGCAAAATGGGTTTACGCTTTTTGGCCTCAATACCGATTAATTACCAGAGCCCACGGGGCAACCAGCGTAGTATCAAAATTCTCCGAACTCCCTAGCTCACTTCGCTTTCTCGCCGGCGGAGATCACAGTGTCAGAGGATACGACTTTGAATCCCTCGGCCCGTCAGATAATGAGGGGGGCAAGCATCTATTAACAGGTAGCATAGAACTGGAAAGAACCATTATCGGTAAATGGAGTTTTGCCCTATTTATCGATGCAGGCAATGCTTTCGATGAAGTCGACTTACTTGATATTAAACAAGGGGCCGGATTTGGCATTCGTTGGCAGTCCCCCATTGGTCCGATCCGCGTTGATCTCGCACGCCAGTTAGATTTCGTCAATCCCTCCTGGCACGTGCATCTTACCATTGGCCCGGATATCTAATGCGCACCACACTTTGGTCAACAATATTCACCACCATACTACTTAGCGCCGTTATTGTTTTTCTGGTGGCCACGGAAACCGGTTTACGTTGGTTAGCCAAACAAAGCCTACCATTATTGCCCTCGCAGTTAGCGCTTGGCGCAATTTCAGGAAAACTCATTGGACCCATACGCATCGAACAGCTTCGTTATCAGGACAACAAGCAAACCATCGAATTACATCATATCTATCTGGACTGGAAACCCAGTGAACTTATCGATCAAATGATCCACATGACTCATCTATCTGCGAAAAACATTTCTATCACTCTGCATGGAGAAGCAAGCTCAACCGTTACCAATCCTCGTACTAACATCCAACTTCCCTTGCCATCGAAGTTTGCAATTCAGCTGGATAAAGTCAACGTAGATCAATTAGCCCTCGTCACAAAAGATGCACAAGCGCCTATGGTTTTTCAACATTTATTATTATCCACTGCCTGGGACCAGTCCATCCTGCAACTCTCTTATTGCAGTGTACAAACGCCATGGCTCACAGCTCAACTGCGTGGACAATATGATTCGATACAAAACCATGTCGATGTTCAATTTAGTTGGTCTAAAAAAATAGATAATGCGTTTCCAATATTAGCCAAGGGATCGCTGCATGGTTCCTTAGAAAAAATCAAACTCACCCAACATAGCCAAGCCCCGATTGACACGACAATCGTTGCCGACTTGAACAATCTCTTCAACCAACCCAGCTGGCAAGCCACATTGAACGCACCCTCATTTGATCTCACTGCATTAAATCCTAAATGGCCCAATGCTACGCTAAACGCAACATTTACCCTGCAAGGAAATCTATCCTCAACACAACTCGCAGGTCAACTTAATGCCCATCATCCTGAAACTGGCCCGATTCATTCTCAATGGAATCTTGAGACAAATAATTTTCGGAAAATCACCGTCGATCAACTAAAGATCAAACTCGCTGAGCACCAATCAAATTTGCAAGCTCAAGGGTTATTCGATTTTTCAAACCAATTCACTGCCAATCTCACCGGTCAATGGGACAGGTTACTATGGCCACTCACCGACACACCCGTCATCCAAGCAAACCACGCTCAATTTAGTTTACAAGGTAATCCCAGTCATTATCAGGCGCAGATCACAAGCGGTATCACTGGCAACCAACTACCAAACAGCTACCTCAAAACCACCCTGACAGGCAACTTACAGCAAATTCAAGTAAAAAAAATGACAATCAATACCCTGGATGGACAACTCGACGTCCAAGGCAAAATACGTTGGCATCCTTCTTTGCAATGGCAGGCACATTTACAAAGTCACGCCATCAATCCACAAGCATTTCGCACAGCGTTGCCACCTGGAGAAATTCACTCGATAATAGAGATCACTGGAGCATATACAAAACCATCTGTGAATACTCATATTCATATCCAGCAACTTGATGGCACACTTAACGAGCGCCCGTTATCCGCTCAAGCCATGATCGATATTCACAATCAAAATATTAAATTGCAGAATGCCACCATTCGCTCCGGCAAAGACACATTACATGCCCATGGTAATATCACTGATATTTGGGATCTTAACTGGTCTGTTCATATGGACAATATTAATCATTACCTCACTAATGCATCAGGTTCATTAGATAGTTTTGGAGAAATCACTGGACCAAGAAATCAACCACGTATTATCGTCGACTTAGGCCTGCAACAAATGCAGTTGGGTGACATCAATATCGAATCAATCACTGCAGCACTCGATATTGACTTATTAGGTCACCAAAAATCCAATGCCGCCATTCATCTAAACACCATTACCTCAGGTCTCCATCAAATCGATCAAATAACATTAGCCGGTACCGGGGTCATTGATGATCACCAGCTTTCTATCATTACCCAAAAAAACTATAATTACCTAGAATTAAATGCGGTCGGTGGATTTGAACAACAGCAATGGAATGGCATTGTTGACCATATCGATATCAATACTATTGATTTTGGTCTGTGGAAAACCACATCGCCCACGACGCTATCCGTCTCAGCTCATCATGCCAAATTAAACGATATCTGCTTAGCGCATGCAACGACCACACTTTGCACCTCTGGGACCTGGCAAAAACATTCGTCATCACAACTAGCTATCAATCTCATCGATTTGCCAAGCTCTTTTTTTCGCACATTTGTGCCTAGTAATATTGACTGGCAAGATCATATCTCCGCTAATTTACAGCTTTCTTTATTGGGTACGGAGATCAATCAATTAACAGGAACAATCAAGCTTGGAGCAGGTAATATCTTGGCGCAACAAATCGCAGGAGAAGACATCTCTTTCCCTTATCAGCCAAGTTTTATTCACTTCGAACATAACAAGTCAACCCTCAAGACTCAATTTGAGTTGCCATTTGAAAATGGAGATTCTATACAAGGCGAGTTAAATCTGCCAAAATTTCGGCATATCAATGTCAACCCCCAACAACAAAATATCAGTGGAAACATTCAGGCAGACATCAATGATTTAAATTTGATCAGCTTATTTGTGCCCGTCATTAGCAACATCCAAGGAAAAGCTCAGGCGCTATTTTCCATTTCAGGAAAATTAGCTTCGCCCAAGCTACACGGCCAACTCACTATTCATCAGGCGGGCTTAGACATCATCGACCTGGGCATTCACATCCATGATATCAATATCAATGCCCAAACCAATAAAGATCATGTGCTGCAATGGCAGGCGCTAGGAAAATCAGGCGGTGGCTCTGTCACTATTACAGGGAATACCGACTTAAAACCCAAAAATCATTGGCAAACAGCACTCAATATCAAAGCCAATGCCTTTGAGATTTTTAAAAAACCGGAATTCTGGCTATTTGCTAACAGCGACTTTAATATCACTTACCATGACAAGTTTATAAGCTATGACGGGGAGATTATCATCCCCAAAGGTAAAATTGATCTACGAGATAACACCAGTAAGATTACCCCATCAGATGATGTTGTCATCGTCTCTGGTGAACAAGCCAACATCGATAAAAAATTAAAAACATCGGCTAATGTACGGTTGATTATCGATGATCGGCTATTCTTTGAAGGTTTCGGTTTAACCTCCTATTTAACCGGCGATCTTGTTATCAAAAAAACGCCGGAAAAAATAACCACCGGCAGTGGCGAATTAAATATCATCAAAGGAGATTATAAAGCCTTTGGCGCCGAGCTTGAAATAAAACACGGTAAGCTCATTTTTGCAGGCGGAGCCATCGCCAATCCAGCCCTGGATATCAGAGCCAGCCGAACCTTTAAAGACGAAGACATCACCACCGGCATTCATGCCACCGGTCGACTAAAATCACCCGAACTCATTCTTTATTCTGAACCCGCCATGTCAGAAAAAGATATATTATACTATTTAGTACTCGGCAGACCCTCAGGCGAGGCCTCCCCCGAGGAAGCCGATGCCTTAGTCACAGCCGCCGCTGCACTGAGTACCAGCCAAGGATATATTATTGCTAAAAACCTCGCCCATCAACTTGGCATCGAAGAAACTCGATTTAACCGGCGTGGTTTAGTATTAGGAAGATCCTTGTCATCACGATTATCCATTAGTTACGAAATAGGCCTATTTGAATCAAGTAATGTTTTTCAAGTTCGTTATATTTTGAGCAAATTATGGCAAATAAAATCAGAAACCGGTGCCGACAAAAACCAAATCGATTTTTTGTATTCTATTGAGAAATAGAGTTATTATTCAACGGAATAAAAATCACCCAAACGTCTGCTATAAATTCAAATCGAAAACCAACCGAGGGAAAAAATAAATGAGTGTTTATGTCCACGTTTCTTTTGGAGAATTGATCGACAAAATTACCATTCTTCGAATAAAAAAAGAACGAATTAACGATACTGAAAAATTAAAAAATATTGTTAAAGAACTCACCAAGCTGGAAGCGACCTGGAACGATATCAACCAGCCGCATGACAATATCAGCAAAAAAATCACTTCCTTAAAGCAAGTGAACGAGCAACTTTGGGATATTGAAGATCGCATACGTTTAAAGGAATCCGCCAAAGCGTTCGATAACGAATTCATTGAATTAGCGAGAGCCGTTTATAAAACCAATGACCAACGGGCTACCATTAAAAAACAAATCAATATGATGCTGGGTTCTGAACTCATCGAAGAGAAATCCTACCAAGAATATTAAAACCGCTGTTAATCACTCTATGAACGAAAACCGTCGATATTTAACCATAGGTTTCACCGCTGCATTCGTTCATTGGCTAATTCTCGTTATTATTCAAGTCGAAAATATTTATACCAGCATTGGTATTGAAAAATTTCCCGATTTATACCACCACCTTGGCTTAATACAAGGTGAGAACCTTATCATCACCGGCTTTATCGGGATAGTGATTGCCTTAGGCTACCACTATCCCATCAGTCGATGGCTGTGTTTCGCTGGTATCATCTTATTAAATTTATTTTTAGTCTTTGATCAAATTGGTTATAAAGTATTCTTCGATCATTTTCGTTTCTCTTTTGTTGAACACCAAGAGGTCATTTTTAATCGGCACCTGCTTGGTTCGGTACGCCAAGAAATGGATGCTATTTTCTATGCCAACGTAGTGTTGTTGGTCAGTACATCCCTGTTATTATTTTATTTGTTTTATAAAAAACCGCCAAATAAAGATAGCACCATACTACCACCTCAAATCATCAAACGATTACCTCACGTAATGATCCTCAGCATTGCCATCGGTATCACCCTCGACTGGAACAATGTCAACAAACCCGATTATTACAATATCAATCATCATGCACTATTTACTTTATGGCATGATATTAAAAACCAATCCTTAGCTGCAAATCAAGTCGATAATCATCAACCTCGACCATTCACTTCCTTATCAGAGTTACAACAACCACAATTTGGTAATACACCTGTTAATAACAACGAAACGGCTCAATTTAGTAAAATTCAGCAACGCCAACAGCAGCTAAAACAGCCCTTGAATATTTTGTTGGTGGTATTAGAGTCTGTTGGCTCCATTCAGATGTTCGATGAAAACAATCGCCCCAGTAAAAATCTCACTCCCCATATTCATCAGTTGTCGAAAAATGCACTGATTTATCCGGCGATTTATGCGCCATTCCCCGCCACCATTCGATCCATGTTGAGCCTAAATACCGGCGGCCATAACTTAACAACGGGAAGTGTTTTTGAAGAATTCAATTACCAATATACCGGACCTAGTCTAGCCAACCACTTTAAAGAGGCCGGTTTCACAACCGCTTTATTTTCCAGTGCAAGTTTAGATTTTGAAAATCAATATCGGATCTATGCACACGATTCTTATGATCATTATTATGACTTCGGGGATACCAATAAACGTTATCAAAAAAGAAACCGCCTGAATTCCTGGGGAGGGAATGAAACCTCAACCATTCATCGAATCATAGAATGGTTAGACCAGCCGCAAGCAAAAAAACAACCATTTTTCATTCAATATTTAACCAATGCGACCCATCACCCCTATGGGGTACCGAAAGCATATGCCAAATCAGCTAAACGTGACCGTAAGTCGCGTTACCAACAAGCCTTGCGTTATACCGATGAAGCGCTCGGCCTGTTACTGAATAAACTTGAGAAAAGTGGTCTACTCGCCAACACCGTAATCGCGATCACCGGCGATCACGGTGAAGCCTTTGCACAACGACATGACAAGAATTTGACACATAAACACTTTTTATACGAAGAGAATGTCAAATCTTTTTTACTACTATCCAATCCACAGTTATTTTCTAATACGTTAATTTCTCATCGAGTGGGTAGCATGGGAGACATATTGCCCTCCTTGTTTCATTTTACTGGCAAACAAGATTTACCTGTGATCGGCCAAAACTTATTATCCCTTCGCTATCAAAATCGCATTCAGTTTTTTCATAAAAGTGCCTACCCGAAACAATGGGGTCTGCGAGATGGACAATGGAAGTATATCGAATCCATGCAAAATGGCGAGACACAATTATTTGACCTCAGCCAAGATCCCACAGAACAATACAGTCTCGCCCATCAATATCCGAATAAAATAGCCATTTATCATGACTTAGCCGCCCGCTGGATGATAAGCAGTCATCAAGCCTATACCGATCAACTAGAAAATTTTCACGCCACTGAGCAGCGACCATTAAGATCGACCGAACTCACCCAAAGCGGCCCGAAAATTTTAAGCTTCGGGATACGTAATGCCAATGATCAGTTTTTAGAGAAAAATCCCCTGTCACCCAATGATAACGTTGTCGCCCAAACCTCATGGGTAGCCTATGGTACAGCAAAAAATATTCGTTATGAATGGCTCAGCCCCAATGGACAACAGTCTCTGAAAAATTTTGTGGTTAAATCAGACTGGACAACCACTAACGTCCACCAGCAAGCAGAGCATCCCTTAGAAGAAGGCCGCTGGCAACTCACATTATGGGATGGACAAAGCAAATTACTGAGTGGCACTTTTCAGGTGGATAAACAAGTTAAACAAGGCGCTAGCCCACAACAAGCTCATTTATCTTTTGTGAAACGCCCTAGCGGTAGCAATAAAGTAAATCAAACCGACTGCAAGTTTGACGTGATTGCTCATCGCGGCAGTTCCTTCTCCGCACCAGAAAATACCTTGTATGCCATTGATCGAGCACTGACTGAGGGGGCAACCATCGTCGAAGTGGACCTGCACCTTTCTAAAGATCACATTCCGGTATTATTACATGACCAGCGCGTCGACCGCACCACTCAACAAACAGGGCGGGCTGACAGAAGAACCTTAGCCGAACTCAAACAACTTGATGCAGGCCGCTGGCATGTCAACCCACAACAAAACCTAACCATACCCAGTTTAGCCGAAGCCATCACCGCTGTGGCTGGCCGAGGGGCTTTATATCTTGATATTAAATCAAGAAACATGGCTGTTCCCATCAAACGGGTATTAGATGCCCACCGCTTTCCCCCCAATAGTATTTACCCGGCGGTAAGCTCCATCAGCATGATGAAAGAATATCGTTCAGTATTACCCAATACCCCTTTGGTCTGGTTTGGTGGCGTCCCCAAGCGCTGGTCAAAAGCCTGGTTTGACACGTTAAAACAAAATAATGTCATCGCCATTGAATTATTCTGGACCCCGCTGATGGATGATTTAGCCACCATCAACTTTGCCCAAGCCGCACGTAAACAAGGTTTCGCGTTATGGACGTTTGTCATCAATGATTCAAACAATATCAAACAAATACTACCCTTTGGCGTTGATGGTATTGAAACCAATCTGCCAGGTTCATTGCATAATATAGTCTGTCAGCAGGGAGAGGGTTATCCATTGCCGAAAGGGCGCATTAGCGGCCAGTGGGATTTTAAGCACGGCAATTTAACTGCGAGTATCGGCTCGAATTTAATGCCATGGGGGGAGCTTAATAAATTAGGCGATAAAATAAAATTTGGCAATACCAAGACTTTCCAATTGCCTGCCATTAACCAACAGATCGCCGATATTATCTATTTGCCTGCCTTTCCACCTAACACCGGCCTACAGATGTTTCCAGGCTTGCAACACTTCGCTCCAGGCAGCGGTCATTATAGTAACAACTATACGCTAATCATGGATATATTACGGCCAACTCAGTCAGCCAATCAATGGATAGCGCTTTTGCAATCCAACGATCAAAACCGCAATGACGCCGATCTTTTTATCAATCCACAAGGCCGTGTCGGCATATCCGATCAATATTTCGGGATGCTGGAAATCAATCAATGGCATCGTCTAGCCATGGTTGTCGCCACACCAACCCACGAGCGCAGCACCATGTATTTATACCTAAATGGCCAAGCCATTGGTCAAGTCGACCTAAACGGTATCGATGGCCGCTGGTCACTGGAATCCACCTTGAATACCCGCCCAACCTTACTATTCACCGATGATAATAGCCAAACCGCTCCGATTTTTATCAACAGCCTACAAATCAGAGACTATGCTATGTCCGCCGATGAGGTAGAAACATTGCAAGGTCCTCAAGCATCCGGCATCCGTATAGATCAATAAATAACCGACCCGCTTAACTTAGTAGCACTAGATTAAATCCTGGCATTTAGATGCCGATAACACAATGTGCAGCCGTATTATTGCGTACCCATTCCTTAGTAAAACTTAGCCAGCCTAACCACTCGCTGAGTAAAACTGTGACAGGTTTAACAAAGCGACTCACAATACCAATCCTGGATAAATTTTACTGAAAAAATAAAGATGAAATTTTGAGTCATGACTCAGCGATAACTCATTATGAATAGACCCACTGATAAAAAAACAAGGCTTTTAAAAAACCTAAGCTTTACCCTGATTACAATCATCGGTTTATCCCTCAGTCTATCCTTATTTTTTATCACTCGCTCTTGGGAAAATGAACGCTACGAAAAAAACTTCATCGCAGAAACCATTCCATATCAATCATTCATACAAAACACACTCGATAATTATGTCAATGAACTCTATGCGTTACAACGATTTTATAAAAGTTCTCATTTTGTCTCACCTAAAGAGTTTGCTAACTTTGTTGAACCCGTGCTTGCCAAACACTCTGAAATTCAGGCTTTTGAGTGGATTCCTCTGATCACACATCAGAATAGAATGGATCATGAAAAACAAATGCAAGATTCAGGATATTCCGGCTATACCATCACCGAAAGAAATCAGGAGGGAGAGCAGGTAACCGCCCAGCAGCGCAAGAACTATTTTCCAGTCTCATATGTTTACCCCATGAAAGGCAATGAATCTGTGCTCGGTTATGATTTGGGCTCAAATGATTTAAGATTAGCCGCGCTCATTAAAGCACGAGATACTGGATCCGCTGTTGCAACCAGCCGTATCAAGCTCGTGCAAACAGCGGATGACAGCTATGGTTTTTTGATTTTTCTCCCGATTTATAAAAATAATGTAATACTGAACACCACTCAACAACGTCGAGAAAAAATCTTAGGGTTTGTCTTAAGTGTTATTCACATTAAAACAATCATTCAAGCCGTAGTTTCTCAGTTAGAAAACAAAGACATCAATATTGTTATTCATGATATTTCCGCACTAGCCGGAAACCAGCTTTTGTATGAATATACACTACTAAAAAACCATGACCACCCAATGTTTACGCCATTAATCACTCACAATGCCAACATTAATATTGGTACCCGAAACTGGAACTTGTCTTTTACACCAGGTCCCCACCATCATTCACTAAAACAACATCAGCTCTCTTGGATCATATTAGTGATTGGCATAATGCTAACGAGCTGTTTAATACTTTTTACTATCTATCATTATCGTCGCACAAAAATCATTGAAGCGCTCGTCGAGAAACGCACCCAACAACTCAAACAAAGCGAATTTCGTCATCATGCTATCCAGGAAAATATTGTCGATGGCATCATATCCATGAACAAATTTGGCATCATTGAAACGATAAACCCAGCAGTAGAACATCTGTTTGGTTATCACGCATCAGAATTAATCGGTAGCAATATCAACCAGCTCATGCCCATGGATATTGCCAGTCAGCATGATCAATTTTTAAAAAATTATTTAACGACCGGGGAAGCAAAAATCATTGGCATCGGACGTGAAGTTATATGCAAGAAAAAGAATGGTCAAACTTTTCCAGCCGACCTATCTATCAGCGAAATGAGTATTGACCAAGAGCATTTCTTTGTTGGCTCACTCAGAGATATATCTGAGCGTAAAAATCTTGAAAAAATGCAAAGTGAATTTGTCGCCATTGTTAGTCACGAACTGCGAACACCATTAACATCGATCAAAGGATCCATTGGCCTACTTCTAGGGGATGTCTTAGGAGAACTCCCCAAACCAATACGATCCATGCTAGATATCGCCAACAGTAATAGCGAGCGACTCTTACTATTAATAAACGATTTATTAGACATTGAAAAAATCTCATCAGGGCAAATGGATTTTAAATTTGAAACAATCGATGTCATGTCCTTAGTTAATAATGCACTAGACGTTAATGCCGGTTACGCAGAAAAATACGATGTCCATTTTAACATTACCGAGTCGATCAAAGAGGCTTATATTTACTGCGACAGCAATCGGCTGCTTCAAGTGATGAATAATTTAATGTCAAATGCCGCCAAATTTTCTCCTATTAATGCCAGGATAGGCATTGCCGTTTACCGTCATGCACAGCAAATTAGGATCAGTGTTACCGATTGCGGCCCGGGTATTCCTGATAATTTCCATCATAAAATTTTTGAAAAATTTACCCAATCCGATTCATCCGATACTCGTAAAGTAGGAGGAACCGGTTTAGGGCTTAACATCAGTAAAGAAATCATTGAAAAACATCATGGGAAAATTGACTTCACCACAGAAGAGGGTAAAGGCAGTTGCTTTTATTTTGATCTACCCGAGGTCAGCAACCAAAAACAATTGGCAAGCTAAAGTGAACATATCAGACAAGTATATCAAGTATGACTCAATACAATTCGTTATTATTTTAGCTCTATGCATTTTATGCTTTGCTGGTTGCAGCAAAAAATCGCATGACGATACGGTGGATAGCAATGAAAAAAACATTCGCTCTTTACAAATATCCCCACCCCAGCAAATATTAGCCAATGGCACAAAGAACACGCTAACCGCCACCGCCATTTATGAGGATGACAGCAAAGAAGATGTCACTCATCAGGTATTATGGTCTAGCGAAAACATTGCAATACTCACCGTCAGTAATGATCCTGCCTCCCCCGGCCTGATAAGTGGCCAAAATCAAGGCACAACAAATGTTAGCGCCCACTTTAACAATATCAGTGCAACGACCAGCGCAACAATTACCGGCGCCACTCTCAATCAAATTGAAATCGCGCCATTAAATCCTGTATTACCGCCAGGTGTGAAAACGAAAATACAAGCTTGGGGTATCTATTCCGATGGAGCAAAATACGACATCACTCAAGAAGTACTCTGGGTAATCCAAGATACCAGCATAGCCACCAGCAACTCCGGTGTGATAACTCCAATCAAAGCAGGCACAACAAATATGAGTGCCCAACTCGATAACAAAAGCGCAAATACATCAATCACTGTCACACAAGCTCAACTCTCTTCCATCACTATCACTGCGGAAGTCAATAAAATTGCTAACGGCCAAAATTTGGCACTAACTGCAATTGGATTATTCGGCAATAACTCAACCCAGGATATTACATCACAAGTCACCTGGAGATCGACAAATACACAAGTTATTTCCGTCAGCAATGATCCTGACAATATAGGTATGATCAAAGGACTGCAAACTGGGGAAGCGCTAATTACCGCAACCATGTCAGGCATCACCCGCGGCCTTACCATGCAAGTCAGCAACGCAACGCTTGAGCGCATTAATATTAGCTCACCACAACAGGATATCCCCGCAGGCAATCAAACCCAGCTAACAGCAACCGGTTATTACAGTGATGAAACCAGTCAAGACCTTACCCAGCACGTCACATGGAAAAGCAGCGACCCAACAATTATCCAAGTAGATAACTCTTTAAAAAACCCGGGGCTTGCCAACAGTTTCAACAGTGGACAAAGCCGCATTGATGCAACTTATCAAGGCATTACGGCTAGCATTCAGCTTAACGTCAGCAACGCAAGCTTGACTCGAATTGAAATTACTTCCACTAGTGTACAAATACCATTAGGTAGCGTCATGCAATTCTTTGCTACTGGCATTTACAGTGATGGCTCAACCAAAAATATCACCAATGGCGCTACCTGGTCTTCCTCCGATCCTGATATTTTACAGATTCAAAATACCAATAATGCCACTGGGCTCGCAAGTTCAAAAACCGCAGGTGATGTCATCATTAACGCTGCACTAGAGGATATAACTGACTCAATATCCGCTAAAGTTACCGAAGCAATATTAGACACCGATTTTCACAGACCCTTTAACCGCAATAATAGAGCCTAAACAGAATTTAACCAGATTAATAATTACGCAGTCCATTCAATGACCAATTTAGCCTTATTTAACCATGGAATATGAACACCGCT
>Ga0316206_1000414_pt1 | contig 60644 bp, 59 predicted proteins | sample 6monthpyrite_MG_FD_204942 | JGI IMG/M metagenome (GOLD analysis project Ga0316206, IMG submission 204942) | Microbial mat bacterial communities from mineral coupon in-situ incubated in ocean water Damariscotta River, Maine, United States -... | ecosystem: Environmental > Aquatic > Marine >...
GCCAGCCACACCCGCGGCCATTGCAGCGCGTGCTAAAACCGGCACATGTTCACGTTGCCCGCCAGAGGTTGTGCCCTGCCCGCCAGGTAATTGCACCGAGTGGGTTGCATCAAATACAACTGGGCACTCGGTTTCACGCATGACCGCCAGGGCGCGCATATCTGAAACCAGGTTGTTATAACCAAATGATACGCCACGATCACAAACCATAATCTGTTTGTTGCCGGTCGTTCGGGCCTTATCCACCACATGCTTCATATCCCAGGGCGCCATAAACTGGCCCTTTTTGATATTAACCGGGATACCCGCCGCCGCCGCTTTTAAAATAAAGTTGGTTTGACGACATAAAAATGCCGGCGTCTGAATGACGTCCACTACCTCCGCTACTTCATCCATGGGGGTATCTTCATGTACATCGGTAATGACCGGTACGCCCACTTCATCTTTAATTTTCTGCAGAATACGCAGGCCTTCCGTCATGCCCAGGCCGCGAAAGCTGTCAATTGATGAGCGATTGGCTTTATCAAATGATGACTTGTAGATAAATGGGATGCCCAGTCTATCCGTAATTTGTTTCAATTCTGTTGCAGTGCTGAGCGCCATGGCTTCAGATTCGATAACACAGGGGCCAGCCAGCAGGAAAAACGGCTGGTCTATGCCAACATTAAATCCACATAAATCCATTATGACTCCCCTCTTTCGTCGCGATGTTTACAGGCGGCTTTTATATAGTCAGTAAATAACGGATGACCTTTACGTGGCGTAGAGGTGAATTCCGGGTGGAACTGACAGGCAACAAACCACGGATGGTCTGGTACTTCGATGACTTCCACTAAATTGCCATCAACCGAACGGCCAGAAAATTTAAGGCCTTTTTCTTCGAGTGCCTGCATAAACGTGTTGTTAAATTCATAGCGGTGACGATGGCGCTCGGATATTTTATCTGTACCGTAAATACCGGCGATTTTGCTACCCGCTTGCAGCGTGCAGGGCTGAGCCCCCAAACGCATGGTACCCCCTAAATCGGAATGCTCATCGCGGGTTTCGGTTTTACCGGCTTCCGATTTCCACTCAGTAATTAAGCCTATCACCGGATGGGTTGTCGAATGATTAAACTCGGTGCTGTGGGCGTCTTGCATATCTGCCATGTGACGGGCATATTCTATGACTGCAACCTGCATACCTAAACAGATGCCTAAATACGGCACTGCATTTTCCCGGGCATATCTAACTGCGGCAATCTTACCCTCTACGCCGCGTTTGCCAAAACCACCGGGGACCAGTATCGCATCAAGCGCATCGAGCTGACTCATATCACCGGCTTCTAAATCTTCCGAGTCGATATATCGAATATTAACCTTAACCCTGTTTTGAATGCCCGCATGGCTGAGAGATTCATTGAGCGACTTATAGGACTCGGTAAGGTCAACATACTTACCCACCATGCCAATGGTGACTTCTGAATCTGGATGCTCCAGTGCATCAACCACCGCTTCCCAGTCAGACATATCGGCTTCGGGTAAATCATCCAGGTGTAATTTGTCTGCGACAATTTTATCCAGCCCCTGATCCTGTAACCATTTAGGGATTTTGTAGATATGATCTAAATCTTTAGCGGAGATCACCGCTTTTTCTTCCACATTGGTAAACAGGGAAATTTTACGACGTTCTTCTACCGCCAGATATTCTTCTGAGCGACATAATAAAATATCCGGCTGAATACCAATGGAGCGTAATTCTTTAACCGAGTGCTGTGTTGGTTTGGTTTTCACTTCACCCGCTGAGCGAATGTAGGGCACCAGCGTGAGATGCATAAACAGCGCCCGATCGTGGCCTAGCTCAACACCCATCTGGCGAATGGCTTCCAGAAAAGGCAGGGATTCAATATCACCGACGGTGCCGCCTATTTCAACCATTGCTACATCAGCACCCGCCGCGCCCTTAATGACACTGCGTTTTATTTCATCGGTAATGTGGGGAATAACCTGCACGGTCCCCCCCAGATATTCACCACGGCGCTCTTTACGGATAACGGTTTCGTAAATGCGGCCCGAGGTAAAGTTACTGGCCTGAGAGGTGCGGGAATTGACAAAACGCTCGTAATGCCCCAGGTCTAAATCAGTTTCAGCCCCGTCATCAGTGACATAAACTTCACCATGCTGAAACGGACTCATGGTGCCGGGATCAACATTGATATAGGGGTCGAGCTTGAGCATTTTTACGGTGAGGCCACGAGCCTCAAGAATTGCACCCAGAGAAGCGGCGGCGATTCCTTTACCCAGTGAAGAAACTACACCACCGGTAATAAATATATAGCGTGTCATCTTGTTATTTTTGGCCTTTTAGATAGGGTTTTGGAGCCATAGAAACCGGAGAGTATATTAGCAAAAAATTATCTATTTCTCAATGACTTGTGAAGCTAATTGAATAAGCTTGCGGTAGCCGTCTTATAAATGCTGGAAGTGAGGGAATTTATCGTACTCTTTTTAAGAGCAGGCGTATTAGTCTAAACCCCGGTGTGAATTAAAAAATCGTTTTTTAAAGTGGATTTATAAATTGCCTGGGGCATAATCAGTTGAACAAGCGCATTTTTAAGACAGCAAATACGCTGTGAAACTAATGAGTTTTTACATAAAAATGTAATTGTAACTCGTTGATTTTAAATACGGAATACCCATAAAAATATTTTATGTCTATCATCGATGAATATAAAAAACAGCTCAGGCAAAAAGGCTATGATCATGATCCAGAGCAACAAAAAGCAGTCGAGCATCTGGCACAGTTACAGCTGGAGCTACTTAAACATCTGAAATTAAAGCAAACCATCGCTTATAAAATTAAGGCCGTATTAAATTTAAATACGCCTGCTCTTCCTGGCTGTTATATCTGGGGCGATGTGGGGCGGGGGAAAACCTGGTTAATGGATATGTTTTTTGATTCATTTGAAATGTATTCGCTAATAGATAATCGAAAAATTAGAATGCACTTCCAGCATTTTATGCAGGCTATTCATGATCAGTTAAGCGTGATAGGCAAACAGAAAAATCCGCTTAAACTCATTGCCAGATCTTATGCACGGCATTATCAGTTGCTATGTCTAGATGAATTTCATGTCTCCGATATCACCGATGCAATGCTGTTATATGGCCTGTTTCAAACCCTGCTTGAAGAAGGCGTGGTGCTGGTGGCGACATCTAATCAGGCGCCGGATAATCTGTATAAAAATGGCCTGCAGCGTGAGCGTTTTTTACCCGCAATAGCCTTAATTAATGCCCACACGAACGTAATTCAATTAAACGGTGAAGTAGACCATCGTTTGCGACTGCTGGAAAAAGCCGATATCTGGCATTTGATTGAATTTGCAGATGAGGATTCATCTGTAAACGACAGCGATAAAATACTTGAAGCACGTTTTTTAGAACTTAGCACCTGCCCTGCCCAGCGTCACCATAAAATACATATAAACTATCGCATCATCAAAACCCGACTTTATACAGATGATATTATCTGGCTGGATTTTCAGGTGATTTGCGGTGATCAGCGTGGCTCGGCTGACTATATTGAGATCGCCAGGCATTTTCATACGGTGTTTATAAGCCATATTCCAAAAATGGATGATGGGAAAAATGACAGGGCCAAACGCTTTATCAATATGATTGATGAGTTCTACGACCGAAATGTAAATTTAGTCTGCAGTGCTGAAACTAAACCAGAAGACCTTTATTCCGGCAAACAACTGGCTTTTGAATTTAAGCGCACGTTAAGCCGGTTACTGGAAATGCGCAGCCATGAATATATGCAAAGGCCGCATAAAATAAGCTAGAATGAGATTATACAAAAGATAGTCTAAATAGAATAATTTAAAAAATTATCAAGATTATGTTGTTTTTATTAATGATGGAAAGAGTGAATCGTTGAGTATTATGCGTATTTTATTGACATTTATTTTGGTTCTCGCGACACATGGCTATACAGTCATGGCGCAAGCTGCCGAACAGGATTCTAATGAGGCTTTTACATTTGATGACCAGCCACTTAAGGATGATCTTAGTTTACCTGACTGGTTCAGCCTGAGCTTTCTGGATTTACAGGATAGTCTGGATGATGCTTTAAAAGAGGGCAAAAAAGGTATTATTGTTTATTTTGGCCGTAAAGACTGTGCTTATTGTAAATCTTTACTTGAAGTTAACTGGGGTGATCCGGCGATAGTAAAGTTTACGCAAAAGAATTTTAATGTTATTGCCATTGATGTGCGTGGCGACAGAAGGGTTACCGATTTTAACGGAACCGGCTGGAGTGAAAAGAACTTCGCATCACTCAAACGCACAAACTTTACGCCTTCACTGCTTTTTTATAATGCTAAAGGCCAGCTCGCATTAAAGCTGCCGGGCTATCGGCCCAAGTATCAGTTTAGAGCTGCGTTAGAATATGTTGCAGATGCGCATTATAAAAAAGAACCGTTTCGTCAATATTTAAATCGCGCGGAAGCGGCGCTTGGTTATGGTTCTGAAGAGCTTAATGAACACGATAGTTTTATATCCCCACCTTATAATCTTGACCGCCGACGTCACGCGGTTAAGTCAAAAACAAAACCGCTGGTTGTATTTTTTGAGCACCCCCGCTGTCATGCCTGCGATATTTTACACGGTGATACATTAAATCAATCTCAGGTAATTAAGCAACTTAACGAACTCGATGCCGTGCAGCTCAATACAATGGCAGATACGCCGGTGGTAACACCTGCCGGCCGAGAAATGACATCAAGAGCATGGGCTGAAGATTTAAATGTAACCTTTGCGCCGAGCCTGATATTTTTTGATGAATCCGGAAAAGAGGTATTACGCGTTGAATCGGTTATTCGTTTGTATCGTTTAAATAATGTTTTACGCTATATTATAGGTAAAAAATATAACGACTATCCGACCTTCCAGTCCTGGTTACATGATATGCGTAAAGGTTTGACTCAGTGATAAATAATCAAAAAGTTATTCGTGCTGTGGAGAATATATGCAGTTCAGGATGCGTGTCGGTAAATGCGATTATTCTAACCCTTGAAGCGGGAAAAAAGATTGAGGGTATTGAAGATTTTACCGATGCGGAAATCAACGAATTAAAAAACGAACTTAAGTCTATAATGGCAGTTTATGATGCGCGTTATGAAACCAGCGATTGATGCAAGCTGGATACGATACATTACCAAGATACACTGATCAAATCTGAATCACCTGTTCGGAGTTTCAAAAGCCATTAACGTACCCATGTTTTGCATTATTTCTTTCCACTCGTTAACTGCAAACTGAACAACGGCTACGCTACAGGTTGGCATATCATCTATACTGTTATGCGCATAATAATTTACAATATCTGTCATTCCCGGGTTATGTCCCACAAGCATCACTGAAGAATAGGCATTCGAAATATTATTCACAACACTCGCAATATCCAGATGCGAGGCATTATAAAGTAAATGTTCGCGAGTTAATTCCTGTTGTGGAGTTAATGAGTTTTTATAATGCATTGCGGTTGCTATTGCACGGGCCGCATCACTGCTAATAATTTGATCAACTGAATATTTTTTCTGTATTTCTGATGCCATAACCGGTGCAACTGTTTCACCTTTTGGGTTTAACGGGCGATCAAAGTCACTGTAGCCAGGCTGGTTCCAGTCTGATTTTGCATGTCTTGCAAAGAGTATTGTTTTCATACTGCCCTCTCTGGTAATTATTAAATAAATTTAAACTATCTATCCAGTTTCTATAATATTTTTTTGGTTATTTTTCATTCAATAGTGCTGTTAATTCAGGAATACACGAGCCACAATTTGTTCCAGCCTGTAATGCCTTACCTATTTCATCAACCGACTGCAGGTTGTTTTCTTTTATGGCTTTTACAATCGTGTTACGCCCTACACCAAAGCAGGCGCATACGCTTGCCCCCGCATCGTCGGCAGCGTCCCCCGATCGACCGGATAATAAAAATGCCTTGTCTTTATCACCTAAAGTCGCTTTATCAAATAAGGCCATTAGCCAGTCGCGGTTTGGCAGGTGTACATTAGGGCTGATAAAAATACAGCTTTCTAACTGATCCCCTACCATTCTGGCAGCACGATATTGTTTTGCAGATTGATCAAGATATTCCATCCATTTAACATCTTGTTCATGGGCGCATAATAAATTGCGCGCATTTTCTGCCCAGTTATCCGGCGTTTCATTGCCTGCAATCTCATAGCGCCAGAGTGAGTGACCTTTATTTAAATTCCAGTAATCCTGCGATGATAAATCCAGCTGACGACGAGACAGTAAAAATCCGTACCAGGATTTTTTTGCGGGTTCTATCGCAACCGGTGTGTGTTTAAATTCCGGCTGGCCAGAAAACGGATCACGGTCCGGGTTAACCAGGTTATCGGTTAATGCATTGGATGCGTACTGATCATTCCAGTGCATGGGCATAAATACCATGCCTGCAGGTATATCATCATTAATACTGGCTCTTACCGTGGAATCACCCCATGCACTTGTAATATTGACCAGATTGTCTTTAAAAATATTAAAACGTTTTGCATCATCGGAATGTATCTGAATAAATGCTTCCGATAAATGGGTTGATAGCTTCGGGGATTTACCCGTGCGTGTCATGGTGTGCCACTGATCTCGAATTCTGCCGGTATTTAAAATAAGTGGATATTTTTTACTCACCGGGTTGGCGGGGCCCTTGGGATTAATCGGAATCATTTGTGCTTTGCCAGAGGCGGTAAAAAATTTTCCATCTTCAAATAAACGTTGCGTGCCCGAAAGAAGATTATATTTCACCGGCCACTGGGTGGGTATAAACTGCTCGTAACCTTTCTCATCTAAATCTGAAAACAGGGAAATATCAAAATCACGTGTACCATTATTTTCCTTACCACTTAATGCCGCATATTCGGTAAAAATTTCTACCGGTGACTGATAATTAAAGGCACTGGTAAACCCCATTTTGTGTGCGACGCTGGAAATTATTTTCCAGTCAGGTAATGCTTCACCCGGCGCATCACGAAACGCGCGTTGTCTTGATAAACGTCTTTCCGAATTGGTCACCATGCCATCGCGTTCACCCCAGGTGCTGGCGGGTAATAGCACATGGGCCAGATCGGTGGTGTCGGTATTTTGCATGCAATCCTGTACCACTAAAAATTCACAGTGGGATAAGGCTTTTCTGACCCGGTTATTATCCGGCATGCTCACCGCCGGGTTGGTGCCGATAACCCATAACGCTTTTATTTTGTTATCTAAAATGGCATCAAATAAATCGACGGCTTTATATCCGGCTTTATCGGCAATGTGAGGACTTTGCCAGTGTTGTTGTACTAAATTTCTGTGATCCGCATTCTCTAGATCCATGTGTGCGGTTAACTGGTTCGCCAGGCCGCCGACTTCCCTGCCCCCCATGGCATTGGGCTGACCGGTTAATGAAAATGCCCCCATACCGGGTCGGCCAATTCGACCGGAAAATAGATGACAGTTAATAATGGCATTAACATTGTCGGTGCCGGTGTGGCTCTGGTTAACCCCCTGTGAAAATAAGGTGATGACTTTTTCCTTGCGGGCAAACATGGCGTAAAACGTTTCTAATTCATCTTTACTGATGCCACATATTTGTGCGACATCGTCTATATTGGCAGATGATTCATAAGCCGCATCCAGCGTTTGTTGCATGCCTTCAACACAGTTATCTACAAATTGTTTATTAATTTCGTTGTGATCGTTTAAGTAGGTTAATAGCCCATTAAATAAAACCGAATCTTTTCCTGATTTAATTGCAAGGTGCATATCCGCAATATCACAGGTGGCGGTTTTGCGCGGATCAATGACGACAATCTGGCAATTTGGATTAGCGTTTTTAGCCTGGCGTATACGTTGAAAGATAACCGGATGACACCAGGCTGTATTCGAACCCACAATGACAATTAAGTTGGTGCGCTCTAAATCCTCATAACAATTGGGAACACTGTCTGAGCCATAGGCTCTTTTCTGCGCCGCGACCACCGAAGACATGCACAAGCGGGAATTGGTATCGATATTCGCACTGCCAATGAAGCCCTTCATAAATTTATTGGCGACGTAGTAATCTTCAGTGAGTAACTGCCCGGAGACATACATAGCAACTGATTCAGGGCCGTATTGATCAATACAGGATTCAAACCTTCCGGCGATGAGTGCGATGGTTTCATCCCAGGATGAGTTGATGCCATTGATCTGAGGCTGCAGCATGCGCCCTTCATTATCCAGTGTGTCTGCTAAAGCGGCGCCTTTCGAGCAAATACGTCCCAGATTAGATGGGTGATCAGGATTACCGTTTACACTGAACTGCCCCTGATTTTCACTAACAATGACACCACAACCCACACCACAGTATGGGCAGGTCGTTTTAGTTATCTGATTTGGTTGCTCTGCACGCGTCGACATTTTTTATCTCTGATACCGTTCGTCTAAATCATAAAACACTAATATAGCAGCTAAACATATTATTATCTAATAAGCATTCATTAATCTGTATCAAACCCGCTTTTAGTTTGACTGAGATATCATTTACTTAGCGGTTGAATTTAAATTTTCTATTAAAGATGTTTACTGGGAGAGATGATTGAAATTTGCATTATTAACAGGGCTAATGGCTTCTATAAATATTTTCAATTATCAAAGCTACAGCGCTCGTCTTATATATTAATAACAGATTTAATCAGCGAGGTATAAAAGATACAAACCTACCCGAAATATTGCTATTCAAACCATGTCTTCATATAGCGGTATTCCGGCCATAGTCAAACAATCGGAGTTAATCTATGTCTAAAACCTGGGTTGTGGTTGCGGAAAGCAGCAGAGCAAAAATATACGAAGTTGAAAAAAGCGAGTCTAGAAAAACACTTAAAGAGTTGACAGGCTTTACCCATTCAATTGTACGAAATCATAAACAACAACTTAGTGGCAATCAGCAAAAAGAAAGTCGTCATTCACAGCTGACAGGTTCACTGGATACCCACAAAGATCATGAGCGCACAACGTTTGCCCGAACGATTGGGGAGCATTTAAATTCTGCCCGAAATAAGGGGAAGTTCAGTAAGCTCATTTTAATGTCACCCCCGAAATTTTTAGGTGATCTTAGAAAATGCCTGGGACATGAGACCAATAAATATGTTGTTTCCGAGATCGATAAGAACCTGGTTCGACATAATATTAAAGACATTCAGGCGCATATGCCTCTGAGTTATTGAATTAATTTTTATTTTATTAAAGCAGTTCTGCTTTATTCATTAAATACAGAACTGCTTTTCTTCAAAAGAATAATAAGGCATAAAAATTTTCGTATTTCCCCTCCCCCGGTTTGCTTTTAAAACGCTCAAAACTATCAATACGTTATCAATCTGGTATTAGAAGCACAACGAACCGCTTCGCTTATACAGAAAGTACTTTAAATAATTTCAACTGATAATTCGCCTAATTCGTGTGAGTCTGTTCACACTATCATCTAAAGTAGTTGTCTTTCATTTCTTATAATTTCATGATGACACGATATTATTGAGTCACGTAAAAGAATTAAAGGGCATCATCATGAAAAAAATTCTCATATTCATTTTATTACTATTAACAACAGGCACATTGTGGTACTTCTCAATGTTGTTTTTCGCTAATAGTTTAAATATCCCAAATGTCGCTATAACCGCGGAAAATATAACTACTATATCAAGCTCACTTTTCCTGGCATTGTTTTTAGCCGCTATTTCATTCGCCGTAATTTTATTATCTATGAAGGTAAATATAAATCAGCTTAATTTTGAGAAAAGCGTCTATTCAAATAATATTCACCTTGAATTAATGGCCTTAAGTTCTTTGATTGATGAATGTGATACCACATTACATCGCTATGATCGTTGGGAGGAAGCGGGTATTAAAGGCGATTATATGAATGCAAAAAGTTCGGTGCGGGATAAAATGAATGTGTATAGAGACAAACTGGAAAATTGCTACGAAGTGATTCAACAAATGAATGAAGATTCAACTTTATCTTAGAGAATTTACAGCAGGAATTTTTTCTATAGGAAAAATGTTCTTTATTGATAATCAGTGGCTTTAAATCTGCCTTAAAGTCACTGATTAAAAATTTTACGACAGCTTATCATCCGCAACATGATAGTTTGGATCTTCCAGTCGGTTAACTTCTACCAGATCCCCGGCTTTATCCAGTAGCTGTGTACACTCTTCTGATAAATGTCTGAGGTGTAACTTTTTACCGGCTTTAATATATCTTTCGGCTAAAGAATCAATGGCTTCAATCGCTGAATGATCAGATACCCGTGAGTTTTTAAATTCTATAATCACATCATCGGGATCATTTTCCGGTGTAAACAATTCACGAAAGTTTTTAACTGAACCAAAGAACAACGGACCATTTAATTCATAAACTTTAGAGCCTTTTTCATCAATATAATCGGTTACGTTAATATGTTTGGCATGTTCCCATGCAAATACCAGCGCCGATACAATCACCCCTACCACAACCGCCATGGCTAAATCACTGGCAACGGTTACACCGGAAACCAGCACTAAAACAAAGGCATCATGGCGAGGAATTTTGTTGAAGATGCGCACACTTGACCATTCAAATGTACCAATCACCACAATAAACATGACCCCCACCAGTGCAGCCATAGGAATTTGTTCGATTAAACTTGAGGCAAATAAAATAAACGCCAGCAAAAACATGGCCGCTGAAACACCGGATAAGCGCTGATGGCCACCGGAGTTTACATTAATCATACTCTGGCCAATCATTGCGCAGCCACCCATGCCACCAAAAAAACCGGTCACTGTGTTGGCAATACCCTGCCCCACACATTCCTTATTGCCACGACCGCGGGTGTTAGTGAGCTCGTCAATTAAGGTCAGGGTTAATAGTGATTCAATTAAACCAATCGCCGCAAGGATGATGGCATAAGGGAAAATGATTTTCAGTGTTTCCAGATTAAAGGGTACCGCGGGGATATGAAACTGTGGCAACTCGCCTTTGATGGAAGCTAAATCGCCAACCGTATTGGTATCAATATTTAAGCCAATGACCAGTAATGAAACCACCACGATTGCCGCCAGAGATGATGGCACCGCCATGGTAAACCTGGGCAGATAATGAATAATGGCCATGGTCAGGGCAATTAATCCAGCAAAAATCATAAGTGGCTGGCCCGTCATCCACTCCATTGTGCCGTTTACATCTATCTGAAAACTTTTCATCTGTGCCAGAAATATCACAATTGCCAGGCCGTTTACAAAGCCAAGCATAACCGGATGCGGCACAATGCGTATGAATTTGCCAAGTTTGAAGACCCCGGCGAGTATTTGCAATAAACCCGTGAGTACCACAGTGGCAAACAGGTACTCAACTCCGTTGTCAGCAACCAGTGCAACCATCACCACCGCCATTGCGCCGGTAGCACCAGAAATCATGCCGGGGCGACCACCAAAAATTGCGGCCAGCAGGCCCACCATAAATGCAGCGTACAGCCCCACTAAAGGCCCTACTCCAGCAATAAATGCGAAAGCGATAGCTTCTGGCACCAGTGCCAGCGCTACGGTTAATCCCGACAGAACTTCATTTTGAACACAAACACGATTTTCACATCCCAGTCGGAACATAGGCTTATCTCTTTATATATAGGGGGCTTTAAAGGGCGCGGATTATAGCAGAATTGGGTGAGTGAGGATATGGGCTGGTAAGGCTCAATAGTGGTCAATAAAGCAAGCAGGGAAATAAAAAGGCTAAATCCTGTAGGTACAGAGTTTAGCCTTAGAGACCAAGCCTCCCCCTTAGTAAAAGGGGGACTGAGGGGGATTTGCGTCTAGCACACAAATCTCCTCCCAACCCCTCTTTGATACTAAGGAGGGAGTTACTATTCTATATTAACCGTTAGCCTTTAATCGAGCAGTAATCGCATCAATAACTGACTGACTGGTCGTCGCATCAACGGAAACCAGGTTGCCTTCTTTCTGGTAGAAGCCAACTAAGGGTGCCGTTTGTTCGTTAAATACATCTAAACGGTTGCTAATAGCTTCTTCAGTTTCATCATCACGCTGCACAACCGGGCCACCACATTTGTCACAAACGCCTTCTGCTTTTGGCGGATTAGACTTAACATTGTAAATCTCACCACAATCTGTGCAGGTGCGACGCGTGGTTAAACGATCCAGAATCACGTCACGAGAAACCTGAATATCAACAACCATATCCAGCTCTTCGCCCATATCTGCCAGCATCACTTTAAGTGCTTCAGCCTGTGGAATGGTGCGTGGGAAACCGTCTAACAGGTAACCGGCCTTGCAATCGTCTTCTTTTAAACGTTCGCTCATAATGCCCATGATTAAATCATCAGATACCAGGTCACCGGCATTCATCGCCGCTTTGGCTTTTTTGCCTAGCTCAGTACCCGCAGCAACCGCACCACGTAAAATATCACCGGTTGATATCTGCACTGAACCGTCCATTTTAGTGAGTAATTTAGCAACGGTGCCCTTACCCGCGCCGGGTGCGCCTAAAAGAATTAATTTCATCTGTTTGTCCTCATTGTGTTTTTTAATATTCTGCCCGGTGACTGAATACCTAGCAGAAGAAACTTAGTGGGCAAATAATAACAGTTTGCGCAGGGGTATGATGGAGTTTGATTTTATCGCACTATAAATGGAATTATGCGTGTGTTCTAGCTCACTATAGTCGGACATAGGGTCAAATCGAGGTTCGATTTAAAAGCAAAGCGGCTCACCGGTTTAAATAGCTTAACAGCTAATCAAATGCCTCTGACATGGAACCTGCCAGACCAATCTTCTCGCGACGTGGTAATTTACGAATTTCATACTCCCTGACACCCGCATCCGAACGTGAATCACACAGTTCAAAATACACCATCTTCACAGGTCGTCTAGCGCGGGTATATTTAGCGGCTTTTTTATCGTTTTCGTTATGTTCCTGCAAACGCCGCTTCGGGTCGGTGGTAATGCCAGTATAGTAGCTTCCATCGGCACAGTGCAGTAGATAGACATACCAGTCGGTGGTGACAGGCTCAGGCCCGGCCAACATATTCCTGAGTTTCCGTATTGACTTTTATCGCGATACCTTCAGTTAAATATTCAGGTACCTGTACTACCAGCCCGGTAGACAGTGTGGCGGGTTTGGTACGTGCGGATGAGGATGCACCCTTAATGCCCGGTGCGGTTTCTGTGATGGTTAAAATTACATTGGCAGGTAGCTCTATGCCCATTATCTGCTCTTCAACGACCAGTGCATCAACCCCTTCGAGACCCTCCATCAGAAATGGGAGTTCCTCCTGAATGTCTTCATCTCCCAGGGTGTACTGTTCGTAGTTTTCATTATTCATAAACACCCAGGCATCGCCCTCGCGGTAGAGTGGCTGAACTGCCTGACGGTTTACATCAATGACCTCAACGTTTTCATCACCTAAAAAACCGTGCTCGAATTTCTTTTTGGTAACCAGCACCTGCCCTTTTACTTTATATATCGTATTGCCACTGCGCGATGAAGCGGTCTGGCAGAAGACACTTTTAATGACAATATTCTGGCCTTCAAAGTGGATAAATGAGCCTCGCTTTATTTCGTTTGCTTTCATAAGTTTTTTCTAATTTTGCTATACAATGTCGCGTATAATAACGGATTTTCAACTGGAAGTATTTGAGCTTTATTTAACATGTCAGAATATACAATAGATCAGCGCTGGATCAGCGACGCGGAATTACTTATGGGACTGGGCACGGTTTTGTCCGTTGAACACCGCACCGTCAGCATTTTATTTCATGCCACCGGTGAAATCCGCACCTACTCCAAAGAAACGGCTCCATTGACCCGTATTCGATTTAATATTGGCGATGAGATTAGCGACGTACATAAACGCAAACTCAGGGTAGTTGATGTATTTGAAGAAGATGCTTTAATTGTGTATCAGGTTAAAACCGCCGACGGGGATTTAGAGATTCTTGAAGAGCGCGACCTGGATACCGCTATTCAACTCAATAAACCACTGGAACGATTAATTAGTGGACAGGTTGATAAAAATAAATGGTTTGAACTGCGTTACCAGACCTGGCAAAACCAGCTAAAAAACTACAGCAGCGGTATTAGTGGCCTCACCGGTGCACGCACCAGTTTAATTCCCCATCAGCTTTATATTGCAAATGAAGTTGCCAGCCGATATGCACCGCGGGTTTTATTAGCGGACGAGGTGGGCCTTGGGAAAACCATAGAAGCGGGTTTGATTTTACATCAGCAAATGAACCGGGGTCGTGCTAATCGGGTATTAATTATTGTGCCGGATGCACTAATTCACCAATGGCTGGTGGAATTACTGCGGCGTTTTAATCTGTATTTCAGTATTTTTGATGAAGAGCGTTGTTTGGCCATCACAGAAAGTACTGATTTTGAAAATCCGTTTAATGCGGAACAGCAGGTTTTATGTAGTCTGAATTTATTTACCGAAAACCCGCAACGATTCGAGCAGGTTTTAAATGCGCACTGGGATTTATTAATTGTTGATGAAGCCCACCATTTAGCCTGGAGTCGAGAACAGGTTAGCGAAGAATATAAACTGGTTGAACAACTTGCCGCCATTTGCAAAGGCTTGTTACTGCTCACCGCTACACCGGAACAGTTTGGTAAAGAGAGTCATTTTGCGCGCTTGCGATTATTAGACCCGGACCGTTTTAATGATTACGACAATTTTGTGCAACAGGAAAATCAGTATCAGATTATTGCCGATTTAATTGAAAAAATAAGTACCAATGAAAGTTTATCCGACAGTTTATTAAATCATTTATCTTCACTGGAAAGTAATGTTGATATTGCGTTAGTGAAAGCCGGTAAATTATCTGAAACACAGAAAACCGATATCATTCATCATCTATTAGATTGCCATGGCACCGGTCGTGTTTTATTTAGAAATACGCGGGCGGCGATTCAGGGCTTCCCACAAAGAAAAGTTATACCCTATGCGCTGCCCTTGCCTGTTGAGTATAAAATTTCTGACACGGTTACTGACCTGTTACATCCGGAAAAATCAAATAATAACTGGACAAAATTTGACCCACGGATCAACTGGTTAGTGGAACTGTTAAATCAGTTTAAAAGTGAAAAAGTATTATTAATTACACACTTCGCCGAAACCGCCATTGAATTATCCCTGGCCTTAAAAACCCAATTTGGTTTAGCTTCTTCGGTGTTTCATGAACATTTAAGTATAGTTGACAGAGATAAACGCGCAGCAGATTTTGCCGACAAAGAAACCGGTGTGCAAATTTTAATGTGCTCTGAAATCGGTAGTGAAGGCAGAAATTTTCAGTTTGCCCATCATTTAGTTTTATTTGATTTACCTCTGAATCCAGATTTATTAGAGCAACGTATTGGCCGACTCGATCGTATCGGACAAACCCGTACAATTAATATACACGCGCCGTATTTTGAAAGTTCAGCGCAGCAACGACTTTTTCACTGGTATCACCAGTCTCTCAATGCATTTAACAGTACCTGCCCCGCGGGTGCAGAAATATTCAGCAAGCATCAACAACAACTATTACGGGTATTAGATACTGCACAATGTTCAGAGGAAGATTACGATGCATTTATAGAAAAGACTCAGTATGAATATAATGAGTTAAATCAAGCCATGCACGATGGACGTGATCGTTTGCTGGAATATAGTTCTTGTCGCAAAGATATTGCGAAAAAAATACAGTCAAAAATTGAAAACTTCGAACAGAACTCACAGTTAAAACCTTATATGCATGACTTATTTGATTGCTATGGTGTGAATATTGAAGAACACAAAGCCGGGAGTTATATTATTACTCCGGCGGAACATATGGTTGGACAGTTTCCGGGTTTAAGTGATGATGGCATGACGGTTACCTTTGATCGCCATGTTGCGCTCAGTCATGATGATATGCATTTTTTAAGCTGGGACCATCCGATGGTACTTAATGGAATCGACATGTTACTCACCAATGAAATGGGTAACACTTCAGTTTGCAGTATAAAATCAGCGGATTTTCAGCCGGGTCAGTTATTAATTCAAACCGTACATATTTTAAATATTGAAGTCCCCGAAGAGCATCAGCAGGAAATCAGCAACGATCAGTTACAGGCTTTGCCGATATTAACCACCTTTACCGAAGACGGTGAAGATATTAGTTTGCAATTCAGACAACATAAATTTAAATCCGTTGATAAAGCGATTGCAAAACAAATTGTGCAACTTAAAGAAAGTAGCATTAAAAAATCTTTAACAAGCATTAGCAATGATATTAACGAACACGCCAGTGAATATTTACAATCCCATTACGCAACAAACTTGTTAATTCTGGAAAATGAAATAGACCGCTTAACAGCACTGAAACGGGTTAACCCGCAGGTGAGAGATGAGGAAATTGAATTTTTCAGAACACAGTTAAATGGTTTTAAGCTGGCATTTAACCACCCGGTGAGTCGACTCGATTCCATTCGTTTAATGATTACAAACTGAGGCTGTTCCAGCGCAATGATTGACGGCACCTGCGGCACTTATAAATGGCGGTGTTTGCCTGTACCTTATTATGACGGGTGGTTGATAACTGATGTGTCATGCATTCACAGGAATAATCATGTTGTTTCTGTCGGTGTAGTGGCAATGAGCTCACATCATAATTACTCGTGACTTCCGGCTTTACCCCAAACAGGTTCATTACCCGCTGCCACTCCTGCCCGTGTGGTTTTACTTTACGACGTTCATGCATCGAATGTACAACATAATGAGCCACTTCATGGGCCACTGTATTTTCCAGGCTGTCCTCAAAATAGCGTGAAAAAATAATTTCATTATAGCGAATGCAGGTTTCATTATGCTTCACCACAAACATCCCGGAGGTACGCCCTTTTAAGTCAAACTTAACGTCTATGCTCGACAGCTGCAATGACAGGTTTTTGTTGGCAAATTCAATGTAATAATCGGTTTTATCATAAACCTGCTGTAACTGGCTCTGGCTAAGGCTATAGGTATGCATAGATCTTCAGGTTTGTATAAAGGTGCAAAAATGGACTATATTTAGTGATATATAATATCAGGATATTTATGGATCACCTATTTATTGCGCGCCAGCCAATCTATAATCGAAACAAAGGCGTAATGGGCTATGAGTTGCTGTATCGCAGTAATGCAGTGAATCGGGCGGATTTTAGTGATGGCGATCAGGCTTCCTGCGAGACCATACTCAATTCTTTTATGCACATTGGTATTGATAATATTGTCGGTAGTGCTTTCGCATTTATTAACCTGCCCCGTGAATTTATAGTCAATAAAGATATGACACCCATGTTTAATGAGCAGGCAGTGTTAGAAATCCTGGAAGATATTAAACCTGATGAAGAAGTCATCAACGGAATTAAACGTCTTAAGGACGAAGGCTACCGGGTTGCTTTAGATGATTTTGTTTTCAGGGACGAGCTAATCCCATTTATTGAGCTGGCAGATTTTATTAAAATAGATATTCATGCTTTAACTAAAGAAGAAATTAAACAACAGTTCAGACTGTTAAAAAAATATAAGTCTAAATTTATTGCTGAAAAAGTTGAAACCTACGATCTATACCAATATTGTTATGATCTGGGTTTTGACTACTTTCAGGGATATTTCTTTTGCTACCCGGAAATACTTGAACAGAAATCATTGCCTAGCAATAAGCTGGTGATTTTAAACCTGCTTAAAAAACTCCAAAATCCTGATATTGAATCTGATGAGCTGGAGCAAATACTGGTGCAGGACATCACCCTGTCCTATAAACTATTGCGTTATATTAACAGTGCGGCATTTGGTTTAAGGCGTGAAGTTGATTCAATAAAGGATGCCATTATATTACTGGGTATAGATAACTTAAAAAACTGGATATCATTAATTATGATGTCAAAAATTATAGAATCCAAACCAACTGAACTGATCGTTACCGGCATGATTCGAGGTAAAATGTGTGAACTTTTGGCTGAAAAATACCATCCGAAAGTTAAACATCAAATGTTTATTATTGGCCTTTTCTCAGTACTAGATGCACTAATGGATCAGCCTTTAATTGATTTGCTCGATACGGTTATATTAAGTACTGAAATTAAACTTGCGCTGCTGGATCATATTGGAATTCAGGGTGAAATTTATAATTCGGTTCTACAGTACGAAAAATGCGACTGGGAAGAGCTGTATAATTCAAATATTAATGCGGCTGAATTTATACAGTCGTATCTTTGCGCGATCAGCTGGGCAGATCAGAGCATGAAGGCTTTGTTCAATGAATAGTGTATAAAATTTAAAGGTGCTTAGAAATAAAACCGCCCGCCACTGGCAACAACAATTACCACTAGCCCTATAAAAGTATTAATCGCCACAAGTATGCGAATACTTGCCAGAGCCTTAGCACCCTCAGGCCAGATACTTTCAGTAACAGCCGTTTTTAATTGCTTAAATGGCACAAAAAACACATAGGCATAAATAAGTATCATCAGTGAGCCCAGACCATTCATTATATGAACATAAAGCGGTGAATGGCCTATTTCATCCCAGCGAGAAAAAATCATAAGGTAACCGGTTAAGGGTAATATAATTACAGATGCCCAGACATAGGGAAAAAAACGCTTGAACACCCCTACCCAGAGAGTCAGTCTGGCGGGCGGTTCAAGTAATTGCCCCGCTGCCGGGCGTAAAAAATTATAGGCAAAGAACATACCGCCAACCCAGATAACCGCAGCGATCACGTGTAATAAACTATAAGTACTTAACATATTAATTAATCTTTTTAAATTCTTAAGAGTTATGGAATATATAAATAATAACGAAATTTAGTGCCGCTGACTATCAATATCATTTAAACGATACACATCCATATGAGTGCTCTGTAATATCCTGCCAGCCAGCGTTAATTCACCGCCGTATCGATGGTATTCACTGTTAGTAAATTCAAACTTATACTTTCGAAATAATTTCAACTGACCATATTTATTTTTAGCCAGTTTCAAGGATGATAGATGGACAGTTTGATCTAAAAATTGTACATTGTTTTTTCGACAGATCTTTGCGCCAATAATGCGTGCGGTTTCATTAATTTTCATTGAATCCAGCCAGAACCAGATAAGCAGCGTTAGACACATAATGATAATTAATTCGGTTACATACATTATTTATTAAGTTCCATAGCACTTGAAGCCTCTTTACACTGATGCCATATTTGACTAAATTTAATCGTAATGACTATGCTTACACCCCTCTGTTTTGCGAAGAAAACATCTGGAAATTAGTTGAATCATTATATACGAATCAGTTTGCAAAACCCATAGATGTTTTGTTCATTGTTAATCAGGCTGATTCTGTTGCAGTATTCGAACAAAATCAGTCCTTGGACTCTAATCCGGTCATTTGGGATTATCATGTTTTACTGTTGGCACAAATAAACAATGAATTAGTGGTTTTTGATTTTGATAGTCGCTGTGAATTTCCTACTCCAGCAGCAAAGTATTTCAATGCGACTTTTCCATCGACCAAAGTATTATATGAAAACTTTCAGCCATATATTAAAATAATTAATGCCAACTATTATTATCAACATTTCTATGCAGATCGAAAGCATATGCTTGGACTAATTGATAGTGATGAATTTCCTGACTATGAAATAATTCAACCAAAAAATGGCTTAGAAAAATTATCATTATCGCAATGTCGTGACATGCTTTTAACAAACAATGATTTAGAGATCATGTCACCTTATGATTATTTGAAATATACAAAATCAAAGTAAATATTATCTATTGATTACTTTTTATCGTTTTTAGTAAAACTACTTATAATATCTTTAACCGATAAAATAGTATTGATTTTTTCAACACTTTTACCCGCCTGCCAATAATCGATGGAACCATCAGTATCAAGTAATGATTTTTTAAGCGTCCATAAAGACTTTAATGCCAGTATTGTACGCATAATATATTTTAATTTTTTATGGTTTAACATCCAGCGTTCTATTGAATTTGGTTTTAGACCTTTATTTTTGATATAATCAGTATTAATGACCGAAACGGGCACTCCTGTTATACGTTCAGTCAACACGATATCGGCTTCTTTTGCGTTTACTATAGCCTGCTTATATGACATATGAGCACTGCATTCTTTTGAGGCAATAAATCGAGTGCCCATTTGAACCCCCTGATAACCATGATTTATTGCCTGTTGATATGCTTCAGCATCACCAATACCTCCTGCACATATCACAGGAAGATCAAATCGTTTCAGTTGTTTAAAAAGTTCCTCTTTTTGTTGATTACCAGCATGACCTCCTGCTCTGTCATTAACAGCAATTAAGCCATCTACACCAGAATCAACTGCTTTTTGAGCCCATTTCGCTTCGGTGGCATCGTGGTATACATAGGCCCCAGCATTATGAGCAGCTTCTACAACCCAGTCTGGTTTACCCAGAGATGTTATAAAAAAATTGATATCTTTTTCTAATGCGATTTCAAGCCATTGCTGCATTCGCTGATGATACTTTTTTGAACTTTTTTCAATTAATAAATTCATACCCAGCGGATTGTTGGTTAATGATTTTATATAATCTATGCCTTCAGTAAACTCGAAACCATGAACATAAGTTAAAGAAATCGGCTGGATAATTCCAATACCTCCTGCCTCAGATGCGGCAGCTACCAGTTCCGGATTACTACAGGGATACATCGGCCCACAAATTATAGGATGAACTATTCGAGCCTGTTTAAGGAATAAATTTTCAATTGTCATAACTAGTCAGATTTATAACCTAATTTCCATACCACAGTCACATTCGCCACTTCATCATTATCTACATCTTTTAATATTGCAGTAACTGTATGTTCTGTCTCATCGTTAAAAACGGGTAACTGAGTTGAACATTCAGCGAATAGTTTGCCTCTGGCTTTTTTGAGAAAATTAATTTTTATTTGTATCGGAATACCGCGCATATTTTCCGTAAATAAAGAAATTAATGCCAGTCCACTGGTAAATTCCCCAAGATTGGTTAAAGCAATGGCATGAATTGAATTTAAATGATTACGAATAGCCCGACGATCCTTAAGCTCCATGCGCACATAACCCTTGCGCATTTCTACAATATTAGCTTTTAATGCGCCTGTGTAAGGGTTTATGAAGGGAATGAGATGATTAAAAATCCAACGTCCGAAAGGGTTGCCTTCGAGTTTTTGCCAGTAACGGTAGATATCTGTTATTTGCATTTTTATCTCGTCTGGTTGAATGAAATCATTCCTTAATAATCATATTATAATGATATAATGGCGATTTACAGTAACTTTTAAGCAATTATATGTCTGCAGAAGATTTACCGACAATGAATACAGAACTTGCCCATGAAGATATTTTAAAGCTTGCTACTTATCGCATGCCTTTTGGGAAACATGCGGGACAGTTTTTAATTGATTTACCTGAGCCATACGTCGTCTGGTTTCATAACAAAGGATTCCCGAATGGAGAATTAGGCCGCATGCTGGGAATTACCTATGAGATTAAGGCTAATGGATTGGAGCATCTATTTAAACCACTGATGAAAAACAGATAGTCAGGGAACCTGGAATTAATATGCTACAAGTTATCGAATATAGCCCTCCACCTTATAAAACTCTTGAAATTCTTTATATTGATGATGACATTATTGCACTAAATAAACCCAGCGGCCTGCTTTCCGTTCCAGGACGTGGTGAGGATAAACAGGACTGCATGTTATCTCGCCTGCAAATTGAATACCCTCAGGCATTAGTTATACATCGTTTAGATATGCCAACCTCAGGAATACTGCTTTTCGCCCTAAACAGGGAAATGCAAAAAAGTATGGGGATGTTATTTGAACAAAAAAAAATTGAGAAAGAATATATTGCAAGAGTACACGGTATACCAAAACAAACATCAGGTATTATTGATCAGCCTCTTCTTACTGACTGGAATAATCGACCGAAACAAAAAATTGACTATAGAAATGGTAAACCATCACTGACTAAATACCACTGGTTAAGTTCTGATGAAGACAATAACAGCCTCATACTTTTACAACCTGTAACCGGTAGAAGCCACCAGTTACGGGTGCACATGTCTTCATTAGGGCATGCTATTTTAGGTGATGATTTATATGGTACAGCACAAACACGCAATGCTAGTAAACGACTTCTTTTACATGCGCAGAATATTAAATTTGTTCATCCGCTAACACACCATTCAATCAATATAAATTGCAAAGTGCATTTTTATTAAGCTTAGAATTTATGCATTATGATTTAACATTATATTATATCCATGATCCTATGTGTAGTTGGTGCTATGGATTCAAACCTGTACTTGAATTACTCACAAATCAGTTGAAAGATATTATTGAGATAAAATATTACCTAGGAGGCCTGGCTGAAGATACAGATACAGTCATGTCTAATAGTATGCAGGTGAATATTCAGTCCAATTGGAAAAGGATAGAAAAAACTATACCTAGTATACGTTTTAATTACAATTTCTGGGAATTATGCATACCGAAAAGATCTTCCTATGCATCCTGCAGAGCGGTAATCGCGGCAAAAAAACAGCATAAAAAATTTGAGTATACGATGATTAATGCTATTCAAAATGCTTATTATCTTAATGCCAGAAACCCATCTGATTATGATGTGCTTTATGAATTAGCAAAAGAAACTGGTTTAAATCAACAGCAGTTTAAATTTGATATCCATAGTGATGAAGTTAATAGTAACTTAATGCAACAAATTTTGTTTTGTAGAAAAATAGGCGCGGATAGTTTTCCTTCGTTGTTTATATTATCAAACAATAACTATGATCCAATTATCCTTGATTATAATAATGCTGATTTAATTCTTGATCACATTAAAAGTTATTTACCTGTATGAATAGAAAAGACAGCTGGAGCACCTCGGTTTTTATAAATTCTCCGATTATTAAGCAGCTAAAATCGCTTACGACTCTTTTTGAAAAACACACAGACTGGCCTACGCTAGATGATTATAAAAATGTATTCAAACACAATAATATGCAGGTAAAACCTGTGCCTCAGAATAAAATCATTAGCTGCTTTGAAGAACAATATGAACCCAGGGTTTTTCTAAAGGGAGAGCTACAGACAAGAACTGAAAACTGGCATGACTTTTTTAATGCTCTTATCTGGTTAAAGTTTCCAATTACAAAAAAAACTTTAAATGCATTGCATTATCAACAGGCAAGGTTAAGAGAAGCTGGCAGTAATCGATCAACCCTTGAAAATAGAATTACACAATTTGATGAGTGTGGCGCTGTTATAATAGCCAATGATCTGAAGCTCTTAAGTCTCATTGAAAATCACCAGTGGCATGAACTATTTATCGATGAAAAACAACAGTTTGGTACAAATTTGCAATGTGTGATATTCGGACATGCTATTTTCGAAAAAGCCTTAAATCCGTATATTGGTATGACTTGCCATTGCATTCTAATAAAGGATTCAAACCTGCTAAATGATATCAATCAGTGCGATTTTGACTCTTTAGACAATAAAGTGGCTAATTACTGGAAAAATGCTACGCAAAATGTAACTATAAAACTTAACCCATTGCCTTTATTGGGTGTCCCAGGCTACTGGTATTTGCAAAATCACGAGTTTTTTAATAATAGTAAATATTTCAGATAAAAATTAGTATAAACAAATAGTTAGTGAGCTTTACTAATCTTAATTATTAAGTCCGTTTATCCATTGAATTACAATTTAAGCTGTTTGTCCCAGTTAAATTTGTGTCAATGGCTAAATAACTACTATAATTACATTGAGCGCATTGCCTTACTTCGTGAACCTGTTCACAATATTAATATAATCAGAGTATTAATATACTTACCGTGGTTGTGCGGCTTAGTCTAAATACAATCCATCAAATGTTAAAAGCACGAGCAAGAAGAACTTCTTGTACATAAGAATGTGCACTAACAATATCTATACCCTCAGGGTTAATCTTCTTCGGGGTTATGGTGGATTCAAAGATCCTCATATGCAATGTTTAGTGTTATTTCTAAGTTTTTATTACAGAAAACAAGCGGGATATGCACATGAGCGCCTTTGATAACACAGTTAATATAGCTGCATTAAATCTTGATGATAGACAGCACATCTCTAAAATCATCAACGATTACGTCAGAGATTCTTCCGATGAAAACAAGGCTTTACGCAACTCAGCCGCAGGAAAAAATTTCTTTAATCGTGATGACGTCATAAAAGCCCTCTCAAATATTCAGCTTACCTATAAAACAAGATATATCCCGGGCCAACAGGTCAATATTAATACAGAAGAATTCAAAAAATCATTACTTAATAGCATGGCTAAAATGAGTAAGGTAAGTATTCCTAAATCAATGAATCAAATTGATGGCCGTACGATTGATTTTGTAGAGATGATTTTTGGTGCATTTCTTAGAGACCATAATGTTTCAGATGTTATAAAAAGTCTTTTACTACGTTTACAAATTCCTGTTATTAAAACATCTTTAATCGATAATAATTTTTTCTATGATAATAAGCATCCAGCAAGAACTTTACTTGATACCGTAGCTCATCTGGGCATAGGTATAGAAGAAGAAAATAATACTGTATATCAAACAATGAACTTGATATTAGATCAGTTACTTCGTAGTTTTGATAAAAACACGCTTAGTTTTAGAACTGCCCTGTCATCACTGCAGCGACTAAAGACAATTGAACACAAAAAGCTCAAACAGAATGAAGAAGTTACTCGAGTACAAATAGTAAAAGAGCATGCGCGTCAGCTCGTCTTATCTGAATTACAATATCATACAATGAGCATCAAACTCGCAAAGCCTATACAACCACTGATTTTAAATAACTGGTCAACTTACATGTTTGGTTGCTATTTAAAATTTGGAAAAACCAGTTATGAATGGCAAGAATCGATTGATATTCTAAAAATCATTACAAAATCATTACGTCCGATTAAAAATCGTGAGGAATGGATTTCTTTAAAACTTAATTATCAGGAAATAGTCAGCACAATTCGCAAGAAACTGGCCACTACTAAGCAAAATCAGGAAAAATCATATATAGCGACATCAAATTTAAAGAAACATTATAATAGCCTGATCAATGACTCTTCGTTTTTTGAAGAAAAAGTTTCAGCTGAAGACAGCAATATTCCGTTAAAAGATTCAATTTATGCAGATAATAGCCAGGATATGCCAAGCCCTGTAGAAACAGAGGAAAAAAACGCTAAAGACATAATCGCTGATTTACCGGAGTATGTTAAGTCAGGTGTCTGGTTTAAAATATATACAGGTGAGAATACACCTCCTCGTCGTCTTAAGCTATCACTTATCACCCAGGAAAATGCCAAGCTGATTTTTGTTGATAGAAAAGGCACTATGGTAATTGAAAAAGATGCTAATGAATTTAGTATTGAACTGCTTAAAGAGCAATCTCACTTACTCGCTGATCATTCTGTATTTGATCGTGCATTAAGCCAGGTTATTTCACATATCTCAAATAATGGCCAATAAAACAGGCTCATACCTTATAATAAAAAAGGATAAGTATCAGCAACTTTTAAAGACCCGTTAAGGGTCTTTTTTTATGATTAACTTACGCCACTCCCCAATGTTCAGTTGCAATTCCCTGCCCCAGGTCAGCTTCAATTAATCGGTCTCTTACCTCAAGTAATTTTTCAATCAAAGCTGGTTCGTGTTGTTCATAAGCGTTAGCATCGGGCACCCGCTTTACAACTACGCCTAATAGTTCTGTAATGGCATTTCCAATAGAGTTTTGACTAATGGTAACAATTAAATCACCTTTATCATTGCGGTAAATAAGTTGTTTAAAGGCGGGTTGCCAGCGGATTGAATTTGAATATTTTGGGTCCGATATACATTGTTCCCTTACCTTTTTGGCTGCCCCTAAAAAATCATTGTTAAACAATAATATTGATTCGACATCTTTTGCATAATAGGCATCTTTAGGGACAGGAGAATTACGTGAAGAAACCTGTGAGAAAAAAGCTCGATAAAAATCAATAAAGCCTTTTAATATTTCATCATACTCTTTCCAGAAACGGATATCTTTTAAGGCGTCAACACCACCTTGTATTTTCCAGCTCGGTAATCCCTGAGGATAACCAGTTAATTTAAACATGGACTCATTATTACTAACCGGCGTTAGAATTTCAAGATCAAGAACAGAAAGAAAGTTACGAAATACATCATGCATATACGATTGAAACAAACTATGTTGCCCCCCATCAGTTAAGTTGGGGTTAGCAGGATCCGCAAGCTCTGCATCTTCAAGTTGTTTTTTATCGAACACTATAAAATGATTATGCAACATACGGATACTGGGAACGCCTGGCGATGTTAGTGGCCAGGTAGCATCAAGACTAGCTTCACCCGCAAGTACAAGGTGATTTTCAGGGTCTGGAAATTTCTCCAGCATAAAATTAATCAATATGAGGTTCATTCTGTTCCAGTCATGTTTTACATGATCAGGTACCTGAGTTCGTCTAACGGGTCTGCCAAGGGGATTTAATACTGACTTTGAGGTGTTATATATTATTGAAGTATCAAATATGTTTGAATGCCCCAGGGCTTTTCTATAAAGCAACAGGCCTTGCGGATTTTTTAATAAGCCATTGTTATTAGTTAAATCATTAAGATTTTCAGTGCTATTAAAAAATTCATTCGGCGCCATGCCCTCTGGCACATCCAGTGGAATGGGACGAAATGGAGTAATTATTTGACGTGGACCTGATTGCATCAGATTTTCCTATGATCATTATCATGTGAACATTTAACTGTTTGAATATAGCATGTTTAAAAAACACGACGAATTCAGTTTTTTTAATAACCCTATAATTTAAATTATTTTCTTATATATATGCATTTAATAACTGCGAATATGCTTCAGGTTAAATCAAGAAAGGATTATTTAATCGTTCTTCACCTATTGTCGACTGAGGTCCATGCCCTGGAATGAAGTGATAGTCATCATTCAGAGATAATAATTTATTTTTAATTGACGTAATTAACTGTTGGTGGTTTCCCCGTGGGAAATCAGTTCGCCCAATGGCATGTTTAAAGATAACATCCCCCACCCACAATAATTTTTGTTTTTCATGTTTTAAAACAACATGTCCAGGAGTGTGTCCCGGAGTATAAATAACTGAAAATTTTTCATGACCAAGTTCTAATTCTTCATTTTCTTTCAGCCATTTATCCGGTAAAAAACTTTCAACCGAGGAAAACCCGAACATTTGAATTTGTTGAGGTATCGCATTGATTAAAAACTCATCATCTTTATGGGGACCGATAACGGGTAAATCAAATCTTCTTTTTAATTCCGCCGTGCCACCAATATGATCGAGATGACCATGGGTTAGCCAGATAGCTTTCAGTTTTACATTATTATCTTTGACCGCTTTGATTAATAATTCTACGTCACCACCCGGATCAATGAATACTGCTTCATTAGTTTCATCACACCACACCAGGGAGCAATTTTGCTGGAAACTGGTGACTGGAATAATCTGATATTGCAACATTCTCTACATACCATTACCAAATTTTTCAGTATCTGTAACACCACTATCTCTCACCTGTTTTAGGGAAATTGCATATTGTTTAAGTATTTTGAGTGACCAGATTATACGTTCTCTAAAATAGCTATCAGCAGATTCATTATTATCTGCAGCATTTTCATTTAAAACTTTTTCAACGTTACGAATAATAATCTGCTCGGGGATATAACATAAGCGACTATTTTTATAACTACTCATTCGCAGTTCTGCCACCGGATAAGCGCCGCCATCTGCTGATGAGATGGAAACAATTTTTGCCGGTTTATTTCCCAGTTCATTGCGGCCAAAGATAAGGAAAAAGTTTTTTAAACCTGCTGGAACCTGACCATGCCATTCAGGTGTTATTACAACAAAGCCGTCACTGTCTAAAAGGTTTTTTCTATAGGGGGCTAATAATGTATTCCATTTTTCATCGTCATTCCAGAGCCCTTCATCCCATAATGGTAATGGGTTATTGGCAAGATCAATAATTGGCGCTTCATCACAAATTCCATTTAGTATTTCTTTTTGATAATGTTTGGCTACTTTTGTGCTTTGTGAATTTTCTCGATGACTACCACAGATAATCGTTATTTTCATATTATTACTCTTTATATTTTATGTTAGCTGTATGTTAAAAAGATCATTTTCCTGAGTTGTATTTTCCTGAGTTATTTTTTCCTGGGTAATATTTATCTCAGACAATTGGCAATTTCTTTTCATTAAATAAGCAGACATAACTTCAACCAGATTTTCATTGTCAGTATCCAGTGCATGAAACAGTTGTACAGCAACATACTGTAACTTCTGAAAATCCGTTGGATTCTCTACTGAAACATTTCCAAGTTTTATGCCAGATTGCATATGATTGTCCATTTCGTCTAAAAAACGTCTTAAACGAGCCGGTGCGGTTTTATCTGTATATGTATAGATTATCTGCTTATTTAATATGACTTTAAAGCTGTTTTTCATGTGGTTTTACGACTAGACAGATAATTATCGGTGAATTCGATATATACATTCTGTCAGATAATCAAGGCCTCTTTCCTTAAATTTTTGATGATCTTCAAGCACATCATTGCTGCCGAGCAATTCAACATTAAAGGCTGGCTGGAATAATTTTAAAACTTCATTTTGTGTTACAGAGAACGGAGGACCTGTCATTTTTGACGGGTTATATTCCAGTGTAATTAATAAAATTTCTATGTTAAGGGGTAATATTTTTGTTAGTAAGCTGACATATTTTTGCCGCATTTCTTCAGGTAGCGCGACCAGTGATGCACGATCATAGACCGCATTAACTTTATTAAGATTGTCAGAATTTAATGCAAAAAAATCATCCTGTAGTACCTTTATGTTATCTGCCTGATATAGTTTAAAAAGACCCTGTTGATTTTTATTTACCTGCATATTCTGATCATTAAAAAACTCGTTGATCGCTTGCTCACTACACTCAATACCCAGTACTGAATACTGGCTGGAGGCAAACCAGGCCAAATCCAGGCTTTTTCCACATAGCGGTATAAACACCTGAGAACCCGCTTGTATATTTAAAACAGGCCAGTACTGTGTTAAGCAGGGATTGACCGTAGGCAGGTGAAAGGCAGTCTGGTTTTGACTCCAGCGCTGTTCCCAGAATTCGATTTCCATTTATGGCCTTTTATTAATTGTGAAACTATTTATTACAACACAGTAATATTTTTTGTTTTGCAAAAAATACCCCGATAAGTCACTAAAAGTCCAACATCGGGGTATTTAATTTTAAACAATGGATGAGTTACAGAGATAAATCCTGCTGGTTTTTCTCAATCGTTTTGGCACTGATGCCTTTTACTTTTTCAAGATCACTTATATTTGTAAATGGGCCATTTTTTTTACGATAATCGACTATTGCCTGAGCCTTAACATCCCCGATACCTTTTAACTCGGCCAAAGTACTTGCATCCGCACTGTTAATATTTACCTGCCCGGCCCATACCAGCCCCATAGGTGCAGCACAAAACATCATCACGCTCAAAACAACTATTTTCATCATTCTCATTACGTAGACTCCTTGTTTTTTATCCAAAATTGGATAGGAGCGCACACACTAATATAGACAATAGATAAATGGCAACTAAGAAATTTCTGAATTAATTGTACGCAATACGTCCAGTGGCTTGTCAGATTGAGTAATGGGCCGGCCAATGACCAGATAATCAGACCCAGCGTTAAGTGCCTCTAGTGGCGTCATAATACGTCGCTGGTCATCAGTTTTGCTGCCAGCGGGGCGAATGCCGGGAGATACCAGTAAGAAGTCGTCAGTGAGGTTTTTACGCATTTCAGGGGCTTCCTGGGCGGAGCAAACTACCCCGTCAACCCCTGAAGAGCGGGCAAGTTGTGCGAGTTTAAGCGCCTGTTGTGCGGGTGTACTGGTAATTCCCAGTTCGGTTAAATCCTGTTGAGACATGCTGGTGAGTACGGTCACTGCAATAAGATAGGGTTTACTCTGATGATTAGCCATAGCATTAGCCGCGGCTTCCATCATTCGACTACCACCACTGGCGTGCACATTGAGCATCCACACACCTAAATCTGCTGCGGCTTCGCAGGCTTTAGCAACTGTATTGGGTATGTCGTGATATTTAAGATCAAGAAACACCTCAAAACCTTTTGACTGTATTTTTTCAACAAATGCCGGTCCAAGATGAGTAAACATTTCTTTTCCCACTTTCAGGCGACATTCAGCGGGTGCAAGCTGATCAATTAACGTTAATGCCTGTGATTCAACGGGATAATCAAGCGCTACTATTACTTTAGGGTCTGACATATTACGCCTATTGGTTAAATAGTTAATCGAGTGTCGGAGCCATACTACTCCAGCTATGGCATGATGGGCATAGCCATACATGGGTATTGGCTGTGTAACCACAGTGCTTGCACTGATAATCGTGATTTTTATCCGTTATTGCACTTACAACGGAGGGTAATAAATTTTCCCGACGATCAATTTTCGGGCTTTGTAATTGTAATAAAATATCTAAACTGCGTAATGTCGGTTGCTCATGTACCGCTTCAGATAAAAAGTGTAATGCATCCTGTTTGCCATATAATTCTTCGATCAGGCTGGCTATCACGGGCACTAAATAAATTTCTTTATATTTTTTATCCAGACCGCGTAAAAAACTTAAGGCTTTCGGTAGATTTGAAATATTGCGATAACATAAAATCAGTCTATCAACTACAAGCGGTATCAACTGAACATTCTGAACTTCGACCTGGCGTAAAAAACGAATGGCTTTTTGATAACGGCCCCGGTTAATTGCCAGATCGGCAAGTAGTATTGATGCACGCACACAATCTTTATCAGTTGTCAGAGCCTGGGTGGCCAGTGCTTCAGCTTCTTTTAAATCGTTCTGCTGTAATACCTGCAGACTTAATTCACAATAATAGTGTGCAGTGGTGCGTGCTAACTTAACGTCGCCGCGGCTCTGGAAACGTCGCGCAATATTTATTGCATTTTCCCATTCCTGCTCCTGTTCGTAAATATTCATTAAGCACTGCTGCGCTTCCTGCGTATAATCGTCACTTTCTAGAACTTCTATAAATAAAGCCTCTGCCCTGTCTAACCAGCCCGCCTGTAAATAATCTTTCGCGAGTGCAAATAAAACGGTGCCTTTATATTCAAGCGGCAATGAAGGTCTTGCCAGCAGGTTCTGATGTAGCTTTATCGCCTTATCAATTTCACCTTTGCGGCGAAATAATGCGCCCAGTGCGAGACTGGTATCAATAGTTTCCCAGTCGGTTTCAACTAACTGAATAAATATATCCAGTGCTTTGTCCTGCTCATCATTTAATAAATAATTAAGCCCCTGGAAATAATCATTCGAAAAACGCAACTGTTTTTTCTGTTTTTTAAAGCGTCGACGTGCCAGGAAAATGCCCAGTAAAAAACCTAATACTGGTAACAGGTAAATCATCCATTGAGAAACAAATTCTATATCCATAAATTCAGTCATTTATTTAATTTTTTTGATTCGCTTAAAACCTCTGATATTCCCTGCAGTGTTTCTTTTTTATGCTTAAGTCTTAAATATTTTTTCTTCTGACTAAACAACGCCAGTACATTAAATATAAAACCAATTACCACACCCACTAATAGCGTAATAAGCAGAACTACCGCCAGGGGTAAATTAACTTGCATGACAAATAGATCAAGGGAAACCGGCTGGGCATTTTTGAAGGTAAATGCAGCAATGAGAATAATAAGCGGTATCGATACAAGCAGGCTGATAAATCGTATCATTTTAATATGGCTATGGTTAAAGCAATAATATTGAAAACAGCTTTATTGATGAGTTTAAGAGAAACAAACGATTACAGAAAAAGATAGAAATTAACTATTTTTAAGTGTTTCGTTAACTCTTTCCCGAAGTTCTTTTCCCGGTTTGAAATGGGGTACATATTTTCCAGGTAAGGAAACCGCATCACCCGTTTTTGGGTTGCGACCAGCTCTTGGGGGTCTGAAGTGTAAACTGAAGCTGCCAAAGCCGCGTATCTCGATTCGATCACCGGTGGCCAGTGCTTCTGACATCTGCTCTAGCAGGCTCTTAACCGCTAACTCTACATCTTTATAAGCTAGATGGTTTTGCTTACGCGCCATTAGCTCGATTAGCTCAGATTTCATCATTGATCTTGATACTACTTCGCCTGACATAGGATGCTCCTGTTAATACAGATAAGGGCCATCCCTGGCCCAACTGTAATTTATTGTTAATATCTCGAAAGATTACCTAAAAGTATCTACATCCGCCTGATTTATCAAGCTTTTTTTTAAATAATTTTCGATTTAACTAGATATTAACTATTTTTAGCATCCATTTGCTCTTTTAGCAAGTCGCCGAGTGTCGTTGATGCAGGCTCTGCATCAGATGAGTACTCTTTGATTGCTGCTGCCTCCTCATCCGCATCCATCGCTTTGATAGATAAGGTGATTGTGCGAGTCTTACGATCTACACCCAGGAACTTGGCTTCTATTTCTTCGCCAGCTTTCAGGATAGTACGCGCATCCTCTACACGATCACGTGACAGTTCAGAAGCGCGTAAAGTACCTTCTACTCCTTCGCCTAAATCAACGATAGCGGCTTTTGCATCAACTTCAGTGATAGTGCCCTTAACCAGAGCGCCCTTACCGTTAGCCGCTACAAAGTTAGAGAACGGGTCCTGTTCCATCTGCTTAACGCCCAGAGAGATGCGCTCACGCTCAGGATCGATAGACAGTACAACCGCTTCCAGCTCATCGCCTTTCGCATAGTTCTGTACCAGATCTTCACCGGTAGAATCCCATGACAGGTCAGACAGGTGAACCAGGCCATCGATGCCGCCGTCAAGGCCAACGAAGATACCGAAATCAGTGATAGATTTGATCTTACCGCTCACTTTGTCATTCTTGTTGTGCGTTGCACCGAACTCATCCCATGGGTTAGCAATACACTGCTTCATGCCCAGAGAAATACGACGACGTTCTTCGTCGATATCCAGAATCATCACTTCAACTTCATCACCCAGTGCTACAACTTTAGCTGGGTTAACGTTCTTGTTGGTCCAGTCCATTTCAGAAACGTGAACCAGGCCTTCAACACCGTCTTCAATCTCAACAAAACAACCGTAATCGGTGATATTGCTGATTTTGCCCTGCAGGCGAGAGCCTTCAGGGTAACGCTTGGCAATGGCTGCCCATGGATCTTCACCCAGCTGCTTAAGGCCAAGGGAAACACGGTTACGGTCTTTATCAAACTTAAGGACCACAACTTCAATTTCAGAACCCACTTCAACAACTTCAGAAGGATGCTTAACACGCTTCCACGCCATATCAGTAATGTGTAACAGACCGTCGATGCCACCCAGATCAAGGAATGCACCGTAATCAGTCAGGTTTTTAACGATACCTTTAACCGACTTGCCTTCTTCCAGGCTACCCAGCAGTTCTTCACGCTCTGCAGAGTACTCAGACTCAACGACTGCACGACGAGAAACAACGACGTTGTTACGCTTCTGATCTAGCTTGATCACTTTAAATTCTAACTCTTTGCCTTCCAGGTAAGAGGTGTCGCGTACCGGACGTACATCAACTAATGATCCCGGCAGGAATGCACGGATATCGCCAAGCTCAACGGTGAAGCCACCCTTAACCTTGCCAGTGATAATACCAGTGATAATTTCTTCTGCATCGTGCGCAGCTTCCAGAACAATCCATGCTTTTGCACGTTTCGCTTTGTCGCGTGATAAACGGGTTTCACCCCAGCCATCTTCTACCGCTTCTAGTACAACTTCGACTTCGTCGCCAACTTTAACTTCGAGCTCGCCGTTGCTTAAAAATTGTGATTCAGGGATAACGCCTTCAGATTTAAGGCCCGCTGCTACGGTTACATAACCGTTAGAAATATCTACAATAATACCGTTAACAATGGTACCTGCATTCATTTCGGTTTCTTGCAAGCTTTGTTCAAAGAGTTCTGCAAATGATTCAGACATAATACTTTCCATTAAATATATAACTGCTGGCTGGTGGATTGCGGCCTAAGTTGCGGGCTGCGCAGCGAACAGGGTTAGAGTTAAATTTAGCTTGATTCAATGTTGAATTAAGCACCTGTGAACAAGATTCTTTAAACCTCCGCCTTAGAAAAAGGGGGATTGAGGGGGATTTGGATTATGACTAAAATCTCCCCTTACCAGATTCATAACATTTATGAAACTGGTAGTTTATGGCCTTATCAGCACTCCCTCTTTTACCCATACCTATAGTGGGAAAAGGGGAAAGCTAAATGCGTTGTTTCGCTAAATCTAAAACCTTCTGAGTGACTTCATCTATACCCATTTCTGTGGTATCGATTTGAATCGCATCTTCAGCGGGTTTAAGTGGCGACACAGCGCGATTTGCATCTTGTTCGTCCCGTAACTTCAAGTCGTTTACGAGGGCGGCGATATTAGCACTTATGCCGTTGTCTTTCAACTGCTTATAACGCCTTTCGGCGCGTTCTTCTGCAGATGCGGTCATAAAGATTTTGAGTGGCGCATCGGGGAAAATAGTTGTGCCCATATCTCGTCCATCGGCTACCAGACCAGGAGCCTCTAAAAAGCAGCGCTGGCGGGCTAACAGCGCATCTCGCACCTTTGGTATGGCAGCTACTTTTGAGGCGCGCATACCAATATCTTCTTTACGGATAGCTTCGCTGACATCTTCATCTCTTAAAAAAATTTGCAGACCGACTTCAGTGGGCTTAAAAGCCACCACTAAATTCAGGGCGATTGCCGCGATTTTATCTTCATCGGCCAGGGCAATATCATCGTCCTGAGTAGCTAATGCGGTTAAGCGGTAGAGTGAACCACTGTCAAGTATGTGAAAACCCAGTGCGCTGGCAACGTTCTGGGCGATGGTGCCCTTGCCTGCGCCACTTGGGCCGTCTATGGTGATAACGGGAACAGTTTGTGAATTCATAATTAAGTGTATTCCATCAGCTAATTTGCTCGGGGAAATGTGCATAAACAGGGCATTACTCTGCGATTGAAACAGTGATTCCCGCTCTATTTGCAATACCCACAAAATCTGGAAATGAGGTATTCACATTTTCACAATCTTCAATCGTAATATCTGACTCAGCGCGTAAAGCCGCCATCGTAAACGCCATGGCAATTCGGTGATCGTCACGACTGTGCACCGTGCCGCCTTTTATCGTACCACCCTTAATAATCATGCCATCTGCTGTGGCTTCACAATCTACACCGATTGCCAGCAAGCCATCCGCCATAACCTGAATGCGATCTGATTCTTTAACCCGTAGCTCTTCAGCACCGGTAATCACTGTTTTACCGTCTGCACAGGCAGCCGCTACAAATAATACCGGAAACTCATCTATCGCCAGTGGCACTAGATTATCTGGCACATCAATACCTTTTAACGGCGCACTTTGCACTCGAATATCCGCTACCGGCTCACCCCCGACAATGCGCTCATTTAACAACTCAATGTTCGCACCCATGAGCTTTAAAATATCAATTACCCCGGTGCGCGTTGGATTAACCCCGACATGTTGCAAAGTAATATCGGCTTTAGTCGCAATACTAGCCCCCACTAAAAAGAACGCCGCAGATGAAATATCCGCAGGTACATCTATGTTGCATGCAGTTAAACGCCCACCACCTTCAATACACATCTGGCGACCATTGGTTTCTACCGGGTAGCCGAATGCCGTTAACATACGTTCGGTATGATCGCGGGTAATCGCCGGCTCTGTAACACAGGTTTTACCCTCGGCATACATGCCTGCCAGTAATACACAGCTTTTTACCTGTGCGCTGGCCATGGGTAATTTATAATTGATGCCCTTAATTACTGAACCACCCTGAATACGCAGAGGCGGCTTGCCACCAGCCTCTGTATCGACTCTGGCGCCCATTAACGCTAACGGATCAGTTACCCGCTTCATGGGTCTTTTCGACAATGAGCGGTCACCACTGAGTACGACATCAAATGCCTGTCCTGCCAACAAACCCGACATTAACCGAATTGAGGTACCGGAATTACCTAAATCAATATCACCTGCGGGTTGCTTTAAACCATCAATTCCCACCCCATAAATACTGACTTCGCCTTGTTCATTTGGGCCTTTAATCTCAACCCCCATGGCCCGAAACGCTCGTAGCGTGTTCAGGCTATCTTCTCCCTGCAAAAAGCCGGTAACCCGGGTAGTTCCGTCGGCAATAGCACCGAACATGATGGATCTGTGTGAGATGGATTTATCGCCGGGTACGCGAAATTCACCACTAAGCTGGCCACCGGGTTTTACGATGTAATCAATTTGAGACATAACACTCTACAGGTTTAGGTTATCAATAAAAATTAGCATCACATTATATAAGAAATTCGGATTAGCGGGTAATTAGTTAAATTTAATTCCGCAATTTTAGGTGGATTGTAACCCGTCAAAACTAAAAAAGGCCGCAATAATTGCGGCCTCTCTTTAACTGAATTGCTATAAATATTACTTTACAGTTTACTCAGGTACTTTTGTACAACCTTTGCAGGTAAAGGGATATAACCATCTTTGATAACCACTTCCTGACCCTGCTTAGATAGAACCAGTTTCAGAAATTCTTTATCTAATGGCGCCAATTCCTTGTTGGGGTGCTTGTTTACATAAACATAAAGAAAGCGAGATAAGGGGTAAGTACCCGATACCGCGTTATCCGGTGTTGCATCTATGAAATTACCTGAAGATTTTTTTCTTAAAGGCACAGCGCGCACACCCGATGTCTTGTAACCGATACCTGAGTAACCAATACCATTTACAGAACTACTAACTGACTGTACAACAGATGCCGAACCCGGCTGCTCGTTTACATTATTTTTGTAATCGCCCTTGCATAATGCTTTTTTCTTGAAGTAACCGTAAGTACCTGAAACTGAATTACGACCGTACATTTGAATGTCACGGTTTTTCCAGTTACCTGTCATATCCAGATCACCCCATTTAGCGAAGCTCTTGTCAGCACCGCATTTACGGGTTGAAGAGAAAACCGCATCAACATCAGAAATAGACATGCCTTTAATTGGGTTATCTTTATTCACATAAACAGCCAGTGCATCAATCGCAACAGGAACAGCCATTGGCTTATAACCGTAACGATCTTCGAAAGCTGCAATTTCTTTAGATTTCATTTTACGGCTCATTGGACCAAAATTAGAAGTCGCTTCTGTCAGTGCTGGTGGTGCAGTTGAAGAACCTGCCGCCTGAATCTGAATATTAACATTAGGATAGGCGCGCTTAAATGATTCAGCCCATAATGTCATTAAATTTGCCAGGGTATCTGATCCTACGCTGGACAAGTTACCCGAAATACCACTAACGGGCTTGTATTCATTAATACCTTTATCAACAGATACTGCATTTGCTACACCTGATGCCAGTAAACCAACACTGAGAGCTGTAGCAGCCAGAACGGTTGAAAATTTGTTTTGTTTCATTACGATTAACTCCGAATAAGTAAGTGTGAACATTTTGTATGAATAATGTGAATGTGAAATGACAGGATTGTTACAGTTTTATGAAAATTAAGACAATAACTGACTCACCGGGAAATAGCAGGTAAACTCACTGCCCACATCAGGTTGACTGGATATCTGTAAAACCGCTCCATGGCGATCAAGAATCTGCTTAACAATTGCAAGCCCCAGGCCCGTTCCACCCTTCTCCCGCGAACGCCCCTCATCAACACGATAAAAGCGTTCCGTTAACCTTGAAATATGCTCATAGTCTATCCCCGTTCCATTGTCCTTAACATGAATATAACTGCCTGTTTCATCTTTTGAGGTTGATAGTATTATTTCACCACCCTCCTGTGTGTAACGAATAGCATTAGTTAACAAGTTAGACACCGCAGTACGAATTTCTTCATATCGTCCCCTAATTTTAACGGGTGTGATTTGCAGGTGAATTTTATGTTTTGACTGATCAAATGCCAGCGATTCATTATAAACTTCATTTAATAAAGCAGTTATATCAACTTCCTCATTTATATCGACTGACATAGAGGATTCCAGCTTAGCCAGCTCAATTAATTCCTTAATTATTTTTTCCATACGTATTGTTTGCTGATAAATCTTTTCGACAGGAAACTTATTCGATTCATCAATGCTTCTTTGCAGCGCTTCAATATATCCAGTCATCACAGTAATAGGTGTTCGCAACTCATGGGACGCATTGGAAATAAAATCTCTGCGCATGTCATCTAGCTGACTACGTTGCGTTATATCTTGTGCGCTTAATAAATACTGACCACTACCATAACCGGTAATATTTAATGACAACTTTAGATTCTGCATTGTAAACTCAAGAGATTTATCATAAACCTTTGCCGTAAGGTACTTTATAAATTCAGGCTGTCGAATTAAATTATCGATACGCTGGCCAACATCCAGCCCTGAACGCAAACCAAATAATGACTTTGATGCCGGATTAAACCACTCAATTACATTATTTGAATCTAAAACAATTGTCGCATAGGGTAACGCCCTGGTTGATTTTTGAAATTGCTTGAGCATTTTTGTTAATTTTTTACGGGCCTTATTCTGGCGCTTATGTAGATTATGCAACCTGAAAAATGTCTCATCCCAGATACCCATGGCTTCAGGTGTATTTTTACCTGGCTTTATTAACCATTTAATAAGTCGATTAAGATTGTATAAATGCCAGAAAATATAGCTAATTAAAGCAACTAACAAAGCAGGTACTGCAACACTAAGCATAGCACCAAGTGTCAGCATAAATGCTAACCAGACAGCTAGAAAAACAATTTCACGTTGTATTGTTGCGGTAATTTTCAAAGAAAAACTCACATTTATATTTGACGTGAAAAACGATACCCACTTCCATGAACGGTTTGCAACAATGAATCCATTTCAAACGGTTTAAGTTGTTTACGCAGTCTTCGTATATGCACGTCAACTGTGCGTTCTTCAACATATACCTGCTCACCCCATACCTGATCTAGTAACTGGGTGCGTGAAAAAACTCTGTCAGTATGGCCCATAAAATAATGCAGTAGGCGAAATTCAGTTGGCGACAAATTTAAAGGCGATTCTTTTATTTTTACACGGTGACTTACTGGGTCGATAAATAAATCACCAATCTGGATGGGCTGTTCATCAGGCATTGAACGACGCAAAATCGCCTGAATTCTTGAATTAAGTTCACGTACAGAAAAAGGTTTGGTGACATAATCATCTGCACCCACATCAAGACCGAGTATTCTGTCTTCTTCTTCAGCTTTAGCTGTTACCATTATTACCGGCAACTTAGAATGGTATTTTCTGATCCGGTGCAACAAATCTATGCCACTATTATCGGGTAACATCCAGTCTAGTAAGACCAGGTCAATCGCTTTAGATTCAAGTAACTCCCATCCCTCTTTGACAGTAAAGGCCGAGTGAATTTCATAACCTTCCTGTTTTAAAGAATAATCCAGCATTTCCTGAATGCCCGCATCATCTTCAACAATTAATAACTTTGCATGCTTCATATTGGTATAATTTCCTTTTGAAATAAATGAACCATTTGAATAAATCAAACAATCATATTATGACAAAATATCCTTCTCAACTTCGTTTAAATCAAGGTGACGAATATCTTTTCCTTTAACCAGATAAATTACATATTCACCAATATTTTTGGCATGATCTCCGATTCGTTCTAATGCCCGTGCCGCCCACATAACATCTAACACTTCAGAAATACATCGCGGATCTTCCATCATGTATGTAACTAACAGACGCAATAAATCCTGATATTCTTCGTCGGCTTTTTCATCATCACGCACAACTTTGATAGCCGCATCTACATCCTGTCGCGCATAAGCATCCAGTACATCATGCACCATTTTGTGAACCTGATCTCCAAGATGGCGAATGCCAGCATAACGACTATTAAATCCGGCATCTTCTTCGGCCATATGCAAAGCCATTTTTGCAATTTTTTCAGCTTCGTCACCAATGCGCTCTAAATCCGTTATGGTCTTTATAACGGCAATAACCATTCTTAAGTCAGAAGCCGCGGGTTGACGACGGGCTAATATCTGTGTACAGGCTTCATCAATTGTAACTTCTAATGCATTAACCTTATGGTCACGTAAGATTATCTTCTCAGCATCAATGGCATTAACACTTTGCAGTGCATCTATTGAGCTGGAAATCTGATGTTCAACTAATCCACCCATCTTTAAAACCATATTTCGGAGATCTTCCATTTCCTGATCAAATTTATGTGAAATATGCTGACTCGAATTATTATTGTCCATATTTATGCCTCAATTTATTAACCGTATCGGCCAGTGATGTAGTCTTCAGTTTGTTTCTTTACTGGATTGGTAAAAATTTTATTGGTATTACCAAACTCAATCATTTTACCCATATACATAAATGCGGTTTCATCAGACACGCGAGCCGCCTGCTGCATGTTATGGGTAACAATTAAAATAGTATATTTAGATTTTAATTCAGAAATCAACTCTTCAATTTTTAGCGTGGAAATTGGATCAAGTGCAGAAGCGGGTTCATCAAGCAATAAAATTTCCGGCTCTATTGCTATAGCACGAGCAATAACCAGTCTTTGTTGCTGACCACCTGACAAACCCAGTGCACTTTCATCTAGACGGTCTTTAACCTCATCCCATAATGCGGCACCTTTTAATGCCCATTCAACTTTATCTTCTAAAAGTCTACGTTTTTTCATGCCCTGCAGTCGCAGGCCATAGGCAACATTTTCAAATATACTCATTGGAAATGGGTTAGGTTTTTGAAAAACCATACCCACTCGTTGGCGTAAAGAGGTCACATCAATATCAGGATCATATATATTTTGATCATCGAGAATGATTTCACCTTCAACTCGCACGCTATCCACCAGATCATTCATACGATTAAAACAACGCAGTAAAGTAGACTTGCCACAACCACTAGGTCCGATAAATGCGGTTACTTTATTCTTTTGTAACTGAAAGCTAATGTTCTGTAAGGCCTGGGACTCACCATAAAAAAGATTTAGATTTTTTACATCCATACAAATATCAGTAATTTCATCTGCTTCTTGCGCATGAAATAAACTGCTATCTAATTTTGTTGATATTGCATTACTCATATCTTTATATCCGCTTTTTACTTGTGCTATACCCTAACCTGTTTCTGATTTGTTTCAGAACCTGCTAGTAATTAGTTATCCAGTGCCCGGTACTTTTCACGTAGGCTATTTCGTAAATTAATTGCCGTTAAATTCAAACCTACAATTACTACGACCAGTAAAAATGAAGTTGCGTAAACCAGAGGTCTTGCCGCTTCTACATTCGGACTTTGAAACCCAACATCATAAATATGAAAGCCTAAATGCATAAACTTCCTATCTAGATGTAAAAAAGGAAAGTTACCATCAAGAGGTAAACTGGGTGCAAGTTTTACCACACCTACCAGCATTAAGGGGGCAACCTCACCCGCTGCTCGTGCGACAGCCAAAATTAAACCGGTCATAATTGCCGGACTTGCCATGGGTAATACAACACGCCACAGTGTTTCCGCTTTTGTGGCGCCTAGTCCTAAACTGCCTTCGCGTAAACTAGTGGGTATTCTTGACAAGCCTTCTTCAGTCGCAACAATAACAACAGGTAAGGTTAGTAACGCCAGTGTTAAAGAAGACCATAATAAACCCGGTGTCCCAAAGGTGGGTGCCGGTTGAGCCGCCGGAAAAAATAAATCATCGATATGCCCCCCCAGAAAATAAACAAAAAACCCTAAACCAAATACACCATAAACAATGGACGGCACACCGGCAAGATTATTAACCGCAATACGAATAATACGAATAATGGCACCCTGTTTAGCATATTCACGCAAATATACTGCCGCTATAACACCAAACGGGGTTACCAGTATTGCCATTAGAATAACCATCATTACTGTGCCAAATATTGCTGGGAAAATTCCACCCTCAGTATTTGCCTCTCTTGGATCTTCAGTAATAAAGCTCCATAATGAGTGAATATAAAAATTCAGCTTTTCAAACAATGAAAACTGATTTGGCTGCCAGGCCTTTACAATTTTATCCAGGGGTATGGTTACCTGCTTACCATCCATGACGGTTGCACGGATTGAGTCACGGTTAATTTCTTTATAAAGAGACTGGGTTTCTTTTAGTAAAATATTATATTCAAGATTAAGTTGCTTGCGATTATCATTTATGGCGATTAATGCCGTGTCAGTTAGTTTACCGTCAAGCTGTAAACCCTTTTCTTTAAGTCTCAAGCGCTCTAGTTTATAGTTAATCGCACCAATTTTTCCCTGCTCAAGATCTAATATCTGTTTGCGTAGTTTTATGGTTCGCTGTAATCGCTTTTCAAATACTGACCATAAATTTTCTGTACTGGAAACCTGCTTGTCTTTTTCGAAAACAGAATTTAAATATCCGTAAAAATTACCCCATTCAATCCTTTCTAGCACCATAATATTTGCAGGCTGTTGAATTTTTTGCAGATCAATATCATATAACCATCTGAAGTCACTACCCAGAAGATCACGGTTACCAGTTTTAACCAGATAGCGGGTGATATTGCCCTGCTTGATATCAATATCCGCATTGTGAACAGTTTCAGCCGGAACAGTTTCACTTTCAACAATTTCAGCGATAACCGTTAATGAATTTTGAGCATTCTGATATTCAAATGCATGAACATTTGCGGGCCAGAAATGACTCATTCCACGCACGAGTATTAAAAACAATAATCCGAATACGGCGACCAGAGCAATGGCAATTGCCCCTGCATTTAACCAGATCCACGGAGTGCCACTGTTAAACCATTTTTTCATTATAGGCCACTATATTTCTTGCGCAGACGCTGACGAATAACTTCTGCGAAGGTGTTAAAGATAAAAGTAAACATAAATAATATAAATGCCGCTAAAAATAATATGCGATAGTGAGTACTGGCAACTTCAGCTTCCGGCACTTCAACCGCAATATTGGCAGCCAGGGTACGCATGCCCTGGAATATACTCATATCCATTAACGGTGTGTTACCCGTTGCCATTAATACAATCATGGTTTCGCCAACTGCTCGCCCAAAGCCCATCATGATGGCTGAAAAAAGTGCCGGACTCGCAGCGGGCATAACTACACGTAACATCGTTTGCCAACGGCTTGCGCCCAAAGCTAATGAACCTCGAATTAAATGTTGGGGTACGGTGAAAATTGCATCTTCAGCAATTGAAAAAATAGTGGGAATTATTGCAAACCCCATAATTAATCCGACTACTAATGCATTTCTCTGATCGTAATTTATTCCCCATTCATTTGTCATATAAGCTCGCATATCACCTTTAAAAAATAAATTTTCTATAGGTGTATTTAAACTCATAGAAATCCAGATTAGCAGCAGTACAACCGGAATTAATAGTGCCGCTTCCCAGCTTTCAAAAATTGATTTATTTGGCATCTGATCCCATAGCCAGGCGCAGAATATAAAGCCAAACGGTAAAATAATTAACAGTGTAAAGACACCTGCCAGATGTGTTTCAACATAAGGTGCTAACCATAAACCCGCAAGAAAACCCAGAATAACAGTGGGTAATGCTTCCATGATTTCGATAGATGGTTTTACGGTTTGACGCATCCGGGGCGTCATAAATTGTGCGGTATACATCGCACCTAAAATTGCAATAGGCACGGCAAACAGCATGGCATAAAATGCGGCTTTGATCGTGCCGAATGTTAATGGCATTAAACTAAATTTCGGTTCGAACTCATTTGTAGAGGCAGATGATTGCCAGATATAATCGGATTCATCATAACCTTCATACCAGATTTTTCCCCATAAAACATCCCATGATACTTCAGGATATTCATTGCGCACTTTATATAGATGTAACGTTTCCTGCTCGTCATTAACTAACAGATGCTGTGCACGTGCAGACCAGGCCATGGCTGTTATTTTCTTCTTAGCCGTATTAATATTTGCCAGAGTACGTTGTGAAGTTGAATAATAAAGAGTGATGTCACCACTGGTATCCGCAACAGCAAAGCCTTTACGTTGTTGTTCTGTTGATATAACAGTAACGGCATTTTTGGTAGCTGTAAAATTTCGAATATAAGTTAATATTCTGCCATGTTGCTCATTACGCACTGACATCCACTGCTGTACTTCACCGTTTTGCAGACCAATTAGAAGTGAATTACCTCCAAGTAATAACTGCAACTGGGTTATATTTTGCTTAAGCTTATATTCAGTAAAATTAGCATCAAACCCGTCATCATCTAATGCGTAATCCCGTAGTACGCCTCCTTGCATTGCAACATATAAATGATCTAAAGCAGGAGCTAAAGCTATTGTGTTAATAGTATCTTTAAAAGCCTGCTCAGATCTTGAGGCTAATGTAGTTGTTATTTCTTCTGTTATAAATGATTTTTCCAGAAGGTATCTTGCAAATACCAGTCGATGATCAGCCGTTTTAGCGGCCATGCCAATTCCATCTTCATTTATCTGTACGGCTATTTCAGTTAATGGTTTTTCTGATCCATCAAGTGCCAAAAGGTCTTTTCCGAGTGGGTACTCTAAAACGGGTGTTATGGTGCGGATATCATCAGGGTAACTTAACTGAAAGTCATATTTGACCAGCATTACAGTGCCATTTTCAAGCCCCAGAACTACCTGGCTGAGTATGGAAGAAATACTGGTGACTTTGGCAGGAAGATTAAGGTTTACATTTTTGACCAGTTTGCCTGAAGCTGTGTCAAAAAAGATAATATGGCCGCTATCTGTAAATCGAACGCCCATTGTGCCCTGCTCTTCAAGCCCCAGATAGAGTGATTTACCGTCACCCATCGATGTATAGGCCTGAGCTTCTTCTATCTCGGCCGATTCAAACATCGGAATTACAACCTGCAGCAGATAAAAGAAAATTAACAGGATGGCAACTATTACGCTAATTCCGCCAATTCCGACAAAATAGCGCGTCATACGGTCTTTTAAAGCCCGTTGGTTATATTTTTTCTGAAGCATCTGATCTTTCATGATGGGTAGATTACTCGCTTTTTATTACGAGAATGTTACAAAATGTGACAATTTTGTTGCGCCTCTAATATACCTCTTTATTCACTATTAATGAATAAGTCACATCGATTAAATATCTCGCTGAAATTTACTAATAATGCTTAACAGTAATGTAACAAACCTTACACGTAACTGAAACATTTTCGCCATATTATCTTCGTGCTTATTAAATAGATGTAAAATCTGGAGTTAGAAAAGAATGAAAACAATATCAAAAACGGCTGGCATATTATTAGCAACAACTATCGTACCAGCTACAGCAGTTGCAGGTGTAACTTATAAAGATGGCGACAAGTATATTAAACTGGGTGGACGTATCCAGATGCAATATCATTTATCAGATCCCGAAGGTGGTGAAAAAACAGATGAGTTAATTTTCCGTCGTTTACGCCCTTATATAGAAGGCAGTCTGTATAAAAACTGGAAAGGAAAAATTCAGTGGGATATGGGAAAAGCTGAAGGTGAAAATGAGATTGCAGTTAAAGATGCGTATATGCAATATAAAACGCAATCAGGCACAAAAATCATTATTGGTAATAAAGTATTTCCATTCTCACGTGAGATGATTACCTCTTCCAAAAAGCAACAACTTGTTGAAAGAACGTTTGTTGGCGATCACAACTATGGCACTCCAGACCGTAACATGGGTGTTCATTTAAAAGGTCACGCTTCAGATAAAATGTTTAACTGGGGCGCAGCGATTACACAGGCGAGTATTGACCCGGATGATCAGAAACTGGATTTTGATTCGCCTGCAAATGCGAATGATGATTTCAATGAAGGCTTTATGGCGGGTGGTCGTGTAGAAATGAGCTTTGGCAATCGTGTTAAATTCAGCCAGGGTGATTTCAGTAATAAAACAGGAACCAGTATTGGATTGGGTGCATACACATGGAGTAATGATGGCGATAACAATACAGGTAATGAAGCTAACAATAAAGCTGATGTTGACTCAGTTACTGGCCTGGAATTATCAGCGGCATTTCGTGGTAATGGATTTTCGGTAGATGCACAGATAAACAGTTTTGATGCTGAAACCGTAGTTGCTACATACACTGGCGGCATCTACAAAGACGGTGCAACTACCCTGACTAATGCTGCAGTAGAAGCTGGTTATATGGTTTCACCGAAAACATTAGAATTGGTTTTAGGTTATCAAACACAGGATGCGGATAACTATGCAGATGCATGGAATAGAACATCAATTGGTGCAAACTGGTTTATTGAAAAGCACAAAATTAAAGTGCAAATGACCTACCGCATGGGTGAAAACCTCAAAGGTGTTACGGATAAAAATGAGGACGAATTTTATTTACAGACACAGTACGTGTTTTAAAAATAAAAACACCTGCATGTCATAGCAGTCACCCTGTTCTGTGCTTGAACGTTTAGCCAGACAGGGCTTTTTTATGTAAAAAATAAATTCTAAAAATATCAGAAAAATCATCTATAAAATTCAAGATAAATATTCTTTAAATATTTAGATTAAAAAAGCATTAAATACAGATTTATAAATCATATGTTAAAATCATCACGTGCTTTTTTAGCATCTGAAAATAATTTCAGCAATTTATCCCCATCGGCATGTTCAATTGCTGTTTTTAGACAATCCAGGTTCTGTTGAAAATGATGCATCATCGCCAGTATAGCTTCAGAATTATTCACACAAATATCACGCCACATAACCGGATCACTTGAAGCGATACGCGTAAAATCTCTAAACCCACCGGCAGCGTATTTAAAAATTTCCTCAACATCATCAACATTATTTAGACTATCAACCAGTGAGTAAGCCAAAACGTGTGGTAGATGACTGGTGCCGGCAAGTACAAGGTCATGGTGCCGGGCACCCATTTCATCTACATTTGCACCGGTTACTTTCCACATGTTACGAACGATTTCAATATCATCCGGGCTGTTTTCTTCTAACGGGGTTAATATAACCCGTCTATTTTGATAAAGAGAATCAAACGCAGCTTCTGATCCTGATTTTTCAGTACCGGCTATCGGATGCCCGGGAATAAACTGATTTATTTTTATGCCTAATTTCTGTTGAGCCATTTGAACAACACTGTGTTTTGCACTAGCCCCATCAGTAATTATTGCATGTCTTGATAAATATGGCTCAATCTTTAAAAAAATTTCTGGCATTGCACCTATCGGAACTGAAATAAAAATCATGTCAGCCTGCGGTATAACCTTACTATAATCTATTTCATAATGATCAATTACACCTAACTGTTCTGCTTTTTTCAGATTCTCTAGACTTCTACCAAGGCCGGTTACACGCTTAACATAACCGGCCTTTTTAAGTGCCATCGACAACGAACCGCCAATTAGACCAACACCGATAACACATAGATGATTAATCATAAAATGTTGCCTCTATAAAACTTTCTTTAATGCGCTGAGAACACGCTCATTTTGTTGTTGGTTTCCAACGGTAATTCTTAAAAATTCCGGCATATTATAACTGGCAACTGGACGCACAATAACACCTTCTCTCAATAGCGCATCATACACGGGCATTGCATCACGCTTAAGGTTTACTGCAATAAAATTAGCGATACTTGGAATAAAATCTAAACCCAATTCAGAAAATGCATTTGCATATTGTTTAAGACCTAGGGCATTTAAAGCGGCACTATTTGCAACATGATCCTGATCATCAATGGCTGCTAAAGCTGCTGCCTGTGCAGGCATATTGGTATTAAAAGGCTGCCTAACTCGGTTTAAAATATCGGCAATATCAGGATGCGATATTGAATAGCCAATACGTAATCCCGCCAGTCCATATATTTTTGAAAATGTGCGGGTAATCACCAGGTTTTTATATTGCCGGAGTAATGCTTCAGTATCAGGCTTGAGCACATCCGGCATATATTCAAAATATGCTTCATCGAGTACCACTACAACATCATCAGCAACCTGTGTTAAAAATAAATGCAGTTCACCAAGTTCAAACCAGGTGCCTGTAGGGTTGTTTGGGTTAGCAATAAAAACGACACGCGTTGTTTTTGAAATCTGCTTATTTATAGCCTTTAAGTCATGACCGTATGGCATAAGGTCGTGCTCTGGTGCATAGGCTTTCGCAACACGTGCTTGAGCTCCCACTGCCTGTACTACTAGCGGATATACGGCGAAAGAATACTCGGAATAAACAGCTGAATGAGAAGCGCTTAAAAATGCGCGACCGATAAGTTCTAAAATATCATTTGAACCATTACCCAGCGTAATGCAAGCTTGATCCACACCATGTTTTTGCGCTAAGGCAGTACTTAATTTATGCCCTGCACCATCGGGATAATAATTTACATCGCCAATAACTGATTGCGCTGCCAAAATTGCTCTATTACTTGGTCCCAAAGGATTTTCATTTGATGCGAGTTTAATTGCATTCGTTATTCCGAGCTCCCGTTCCAGCTCTTCAACCGGCTTACCTGGTTGGTAAGGGCTTAATTTTTGTACACTCGGTACTGCATATTTTAAAAAATTATTCATAAATTATATTGGAGATTACTAGTTTTGATGAAATTATTCATTGCCCTGTCAAAAGCCGAATCTCGTTCCTGCATGAACTAAATTAATAATTATAGGATTGAGCTTTTGTTCAAGTTGGAATTACATTAAAGAAAATTATTTAAGTACAGCCTTAGGGTATGAGCCTAATATACGCACCATCGCTGACTCATGTTCAATTTCGATCAGTGCATCAGCTAACGCTTTATCTTCTTTGTGACCCTCAATATCGATAAAAAATACATATTCCCATACACCTTTACGAGAAGGTCTGGATTCAATTTTACTCATGCCGATATTTCTATCTGCCAGTGGTTTGAGTAAATGATGCAATGCACCAGCCTTATTCGTAGCAGTTACGAGCAATGAAGTTCTATCATTACCGCTGGGTGGAACTTCATTTTTTCCAATCACTATAAAACGCGTGGTATTATTCGGTTCATCTTCAATCTCAGTACACAGTATTGGCACCTCATATAATTCTGCGGCCATTGCGCCAGCAATAGCAGAGGCAGCTTTTTCATTTTTAGCCATTTTTACGGCTTCCGCATTACTACGTACCGCGTACTGCTCCGCATTGGGTAAATTCGCATCCAGCCAACGTCTGCATTGAGCCAGTGATTGCTGATGTGAATAAACTTTAGTAATTTTTTTAAGATCGGTTTCAGAGCTGATTAAGTTATGCTGAATACGTAAATCGACTTCACCACAAATTTGTAGAGAAGAGTTGATTAATAAATCCAACGTGTGTGAAATAACGCCTTCAGTGGAATTTTCAATTGGTGCAACACCAAAGTTAGATTCGCCGGTTTCAACCGCACGAAATATTTCTTCGATATTAACAACTGGATACTGATCTATAGACGCACCAAAATGTTTACTGGATGCTGCATGATTATAAGTGCCTGCGGGACCTAAAAATGCAACCTTAATTGGTTTTTCAAGAGCCAGACAGGATGACATGATTTCACGAAATAAATGTGCCATAGCATTGTCGCCAAGTGGCCCTGTATTACGTTTTTTTATTTCGGTTAACACCTGAGCTTCACGTTCAGGTCGATAAAAATGCTCAGTCTCACCGGCATTAACCTTAATTTGCGCAACTTCCTGCGCGCACTGGGCACGTTGATTAATAAGCGTTTGTATTTGCTTATCAATTGCGTCTATTCTATCTCTTATTCCTGATAGTTTATCTTGTTCGTTCATTGTTTAACCCGTTATTGCCGTACAGACACAGAGTTGTTAGATGTGCCTGTACTAAAACGTTTAATAACTCTGTAGCGCTATGGCAAATATTTATATCAACCTTATAGATAATACGCCTTCGATTGCAGCTATTTTATCTACTGTTTTAGCATCAGGTTTACTAGCGACATCAATCAATGTATAAGCCAGTTCGTTGCGTGACTCATTAGCCATACGTAAAATATTTACACCGGACTCACCTAACTGGTGAGAAATTTTTGCTAGCATATCAGGACTATTTGAATTAGAAATCGCCAGTCGATTCTCACCTTCTCTGGCAAGTTTTATATTTGGAAAGTTAACTGAATTCTTAATATTTCCATTCTTCAAAAAATCTGTTAACTGATCTGCAATCATAGCCGCACAATTATCTTCAGCTTCACCTGTAGATGCACCCAGATGTGGCAATGTAAACACACCTTCGTGACCTTTAACTTCATTTGAAGGAAAGTCATTTACATAAGCGTGAATTTTTCCGGATTTAATTGCGGCTAATACCGCGCTATCATTTACAATACCTTCACGTGCAAAGTTCAGTATCACCGAACCATTTTTCATGACTGCCAAACTTTCTGCATTCAAAAGGTTTTTAGTTGCGTCAATTAATGGCACATGAAAGGTTACGAAATCAGCTTCACGGAATAGTTCATCAGTTGTGTCCATTTTTTTAACATTCGATGATAACTGCCATGCCGATTGAACCGTAATTGATGGATCAAATCCAATCACATTCATGCCGAGCATATCTGCTGCATTTGCCACCTGCGCACCAATTGCACCTAAACCAATAACACCTAAAGTTTTTCCAGGTAATTCAAATCCTGCAAATTTTTTCTTGCCCGCTTCAACCGCTTTCATTACATCTTCATCAGAGCCTGTTAATTCAGTTGTATAACGCCAGGCGGGTATCAGGTTGCGGCACGCCATTAACATGCCCGCAATTACCAGTTCTTTAACCGCATTGGCATTTGCTCCCGGTGCATTAAAAACTACAATGCCACGCTCTGACATTTTATCAACAGGAATATTATTGACACCAGCACCAGCACGACCTATTGCTTTAACCGTACTGGCAACCGGTACGTCGTGCATTTTAAATGAACGCAACATGATCGCATCTGGATCACTGATTTCTTCACCTACCTGATAACCTTCATCAGTTAGTTTATTTAAACCTGAAGGTGAAATGGCATTGTATGTTTTTATATTAAACATTTTTATTATCCTAAAAAATTATCCCGGAAGATTATTCCGAAAAATTAACCCGAAAAATATTTTTTAACGGAAAACTACCAGGCTCCTGCTTTCGCAGGATTGGCAAAGTTTTTTATGTGTTATTTTTTTCAAAGTCTTTCATAAAATCAATTAAGGCATCAACACCTGCCTCGGGCATCGCGTTATAAATACTTGCACGCATACCACCGACAGACCGATGACCTTTTAAGGTGGTTAAACCTACTTTTTCTGCGCCTTTCAGGAAGGCACCATCAAGCGTAGAATCACCTAAAATAAAAGGCACATTCATTAATGAGCGACAATTTACGTCAACCGGGTTGGTATAAAAACCTGAATCATCAATTGCAGAATATAATTTATCTGCTTTACGACGATTTTTTTCTTGCAATGCTTTGATTCCGCCGTTACGTTTAATTCTGTCGAAAACCAAACCCGCAATGTACCAGCTATAAGTCGCCGGAGTGTTATACATTGAATCATTATCCGCCATGATTTTATAATCTAACATAGCCGGCATTCCATCTAATGGTTTACCCATTAAATCATCACGAACAATTACGATTGTTAAACCTGCGCAACCGATATTTTTTTGTGCGCCGGCATAAATAATGCCAAATTTACTAACATCAATTTCTTTAGATAATATATTAGATGACATATCCGCTACTAATGGCACATCGGTTTGCGGTAAAAATGGAAACTCAACACCGACAATTGTTTCATTCGGTGTGTAATGTAAATAAGCTGCATCTTTACTTAAATTCCATTCTGATTGCTCTGGAATAGTCGTAAATTTAGAATCCTCGGAAGATGCTGCAACATTTATATCACCGTAGCGCTTTGCTTCAGCAATGGCTTTTTTAGACCACTGGCCGGTTAAAATATAATCAGCTTTACGGTTAGAGCCCATCAAATTTATAGGCACTGCGGCAAACTGTGTGCTGGCACCACCCTGCATAAACAAAACTTTATAGTTATCTGGAATGTTCATTAATTCACGCAAATCAGCCTCAGCTTTTTCCGCGATAGACATATAGGCTTTGCCACGGTGTGACATTTCCATAACTGACATACCGGTACCCTGCCAGTCCAGCATTTCTGCCTGAGCCTGCTTTAAAACCTCTTCTGAAATACACGCGGGACCTGCACTAAAATTATATACTCGGCTCATTGCCTTTTTCACCTTTAAATTTTTTAATTTATCTCTATAAACCGATCGCAAAATAAAGCGCGTAGCTATAGCAAATTATTCTGGAGAATCTTCTGGAGAATCTTCGTCTAATGTTGCGACTTCTGGTAACACTTCTATGCGCTCTAATTCAACCAGTTTTTCATTTTCCGACAATCGAATTAATCGTACGCCCTGTGTATTTCTTCCCATCACACGCACTTCTTCAACACTGGTGCGAATAAGTGTACCGCCATCGGAAATCATCATAAACTCATCTGATTCAGAAACCTGAACAGCACCCACAACCGCGCCATTTCGATCCGAGGTTTGAATAGAAATAACACCCTGACCACCACGACCTTTACAGGCATATTCAGTGGTTGCAGTACGCTTGCCATAACCCAGTTCGGTTGCAGTTAAAATTGCGGCCTCTTCATCAACTACAATTAAGCTGATTAATTTTTCGCCATCTTTCATGCGAATACCGCGAACACCCGCAGCGGTTCTGCCCATGGCACGTACATTGGATTCATTAAATCGAATCGCCTTGCCTGAGCTTGCCATCAACATAATGTCTTTGTTACCATCTGTCAGTGCAACATCTACCAGTAAATTATCTTCACGTAAATCGAGCGCAATAATGCCACCAGCGCGTTGATTTGAAAATGCAGTTAACGGTGTTTTCTTAACCGTACCGGAGCTGGTTGCCATAAAGATAAAATGATCTTCATCATATTCACGAATCGGCAATACCGCATTAATGCGTTCGCCTTCATCCAGTGGTAATAAATTCACCAGCGGTTTTCCGCGCGAACCACGGCTCGCCTGTGGCAGTTCATAAACTTTTATCCAGTAAACTTTGCCGCGGCTTGAGAAACATAATAATGTGTCGTGTGTATTGGCAATAAACAACTTGTCGATGAAATCTTCTGTTTTCATCTTGGTTGCAGATTTACCTTTTCCACCGCGTTTCTGTGCACTGTATTCAGATAGAATTTGAGACTTGGCGTAGCCTTCGTGGGAGAAGGTCACGAGTACATCTTCTTCGGTAATTAAATCTTCCAGGCTTAAGTCCAGTTGGCTTTGCATAATTTCTGAACGACGCTCGTCTCCGAAGTCTTCCTTAATTTGCATAAGCTCTTCGCGAATGACTTCAAGCAGACGATCAGGGCTTGCCAAAATCTCAATCAAAGCTTTAATAATGTCCAGTATCTCACTGAATTCATTAATTATTTTATCCTGTTCAAGTCCTGTTAGGCGATGCAATCTTAGTTCCAGGATTGCCTGCGCCTGGGCTTCAGACAAATAGTATCCGCCATCACGCATACCGAATTCATCCTGCAGAAACTCTGGCCGTGAAGCCTCTGCGCCGGAACGGCTGAGCATATCCGACACCATTCCCAGTTGCCATGAACGGGAAATTAAACCGGCCTTGGCTTCAGCGGAATTTTTTGAGCGTTTAATTAACTCGATGACTTCGTCAATATTCGCCAGGGCAATCGCCAGCCCTTCTAAAACGTGAGCACGTTCCCGGGCTTTGCGCAATTCATAAAGGGTGCGGCGGGTAACCACTTCACGACGATGACGCACAAAGGCTTCAATAATATCTTTTAAATTGAGGAGTTTTGGTTGGCCATCAACCAGCGCCACCATATTGATACCAAATACGGTTTGCATAGAAGTCTGTTTATACAGGTTATTTAATATAACCTCCGCCACGTCCCCGCGACGCACTTCGATAACAATGCGAATTTCGGATGTGGATTCATCTCGAATCTCAGTGATACCTTCGATTTTTTTATCTTTAACCAGCTCGGCAATGCGCTCGATTAAACGTGCCTTATTTACCTGATAAGGTAATTCATGAACAAGGATGCGCTGTCGGCCATTGTCTCTGGTTTCTATTGAGGTGCGCGAGCGCATAAACATGCGACCACGACCGGTACGGTAAGCTTCACGAATACCTTTGGTGCCGTTAATAAAGGCTGCAGTGGGTAAATCCGGCGCAGGGATAAAATCCATCAGACCTTCAATATCAATTTCTGGATTATTAATCAGCGCGATACAGGCATCTATAACTTCATTTATATTATGCGGAGGAATATTGGTAGCCATACCCACGGCAATACCCGAAGAACCGTTGATAAGCAGTGCCGGGATACGGGTCGGCATAACCGTAGGTTCACTTTCAGAACCATCATAGTTATCTGCAAAATCTACGGTTTCTTTATCTAAATCCGCGAGAATTTGATGGGCAATCTTGTCCATGCGCACTTCGGTATAACGCATAGCCGCCGGTGAATCACCGTCGACTGAACCAAAGTTACCCTGACCATCCACCAGCATATAACGCATGGAAAACGGCTGGGCCATACGAACAATGGTGTCGTAAACCGCGGTATCACCATGGGGGTGATACTTACCAATCACATCACCGACGACACGGGCAGATTTTTTATAGGGTTTATTCCAGTCATTTCCCAGCACACTCATCGCATAAAGCACGCGGCGGTGAACCGGTTTGAGACCATCCCGAACATCGGGAAGCGCCCTGCCAACAATGACACTCATGGCGTAATCCAGATAGGACTGACGCATTTCATCTTCTAAATTAACGGGTACTATTTCTTTGGCAAATTCAGCCATATAATGCTTCTTTTCCGTAGTTTATAGGGGTAATTAAGAACCCTGATTATATGCCGTAAATGACGACACCATAAAGCCAGAAATTCTACCATAAATCAGTGACTAACGGTAATTTACTGTGAATGAATTTATAGCCTTGTAAAACGATGAAATGGTTAATTGAATTGAGGTTTGAAAGTATCTGAAGTCAGATGAAAAAGAAAATGCGAATGATCGCGAAAACAAGCAAATAAAATCAAAAGCTTATTATATTTTCTGTGTGGTGGACAGCTTGTCTGGAGCATAAAATTGAACGTTTATTCGTGCAGTCTTTTGGATTTTATCCTTTATTACACAATAGAAACACCAGGAACAGGTTCTGACGCTACCAAAAAACCATGATTCTGACGCAAACAGTATTTCAGCCATTTACTTAAAAACCGATTTAACTGCCATTTTTGTTTAAGTGCATCTGCAGGTAAATGATCCAGTACCAGTTTGCCATGGTGTAATTTTCCCGACATAACTTCCGCTAAGCCCGCATCGTGATAAATACGAATTTTTAAATTTGGTTCCAGACGGGATTCTCCATTATCAGTAAAACAATAACTCAAACGTAATGTGGTGGTAAATTTACTGCGTTCTAAAATCTGCAGATGTAAATTCAAATGCCCGGGTGATTTTGAGATACCCGACTTATTAATATTTTTTACATTGGGAATCAGTTTACGCAATTTAATATAATTGTCCTCATACATATCCATCAAACTGACAAAATCTACCGGCACCACATCTTCACAACCATAGGCACTGGTTTTCTGCTTATATTGATCGACAGAGTGTTTTTTAATATATTGCGACATGCATTAAGTCTACACGATATTCATTTATCCGTCATCGTCAACTAAAATACTTTGCCTGGGTTTGATACCTTCTACTTTTAAACGCACCCTAAGTTGTCTGAACTTTTCTGCGTTGATATTATCCTTAAAAATAATCACCGTTAATGTTTTTTTATTTTCCAGCGTAAAAACCAGTGATGCAAAAAAAACCGTTACAACACTACCCAATTTCAGGTTTGCTGAATATTGCTGCTTATTATCCGTAATTAACCAACCACCATCGGGTTGCCATTGAAAATTTCGCTGTTTATTATTTTTTAATGACAGAAAAACAAGCAGAGTTAACAGAAAAAATAAAATAAATTGATAAACAATATCAATGTTTAGAACAAAAATTGACAGCACAGAAAACACCGCGCAGATAGCAACAATGTAGCGATAAGCTTTAGATGGCATTACTTCAAATAGAAGCTGACTGGCGTATTGTCTGGACAAGATCTGAAACGTTATTATCGGAGGATTGCATGTGCCCGAGAAACAAATCAAACAGAAGTTGATCCGGGTAATCGAGAACCTGATTCAAAATTTCTTTTTTCTGAGCACTTAATTCAGTATACTTATTTTCAATAAAACCATTAAGCAAAATATCAAGCTCTAACATCCCACGACGACAGCGCCAGCGAAGCCTTGAATCTACATGCTCCGGCATTTTATCCACTGTTTGATTACATTGCATCATTACATTGACTTTTTAACCATCATTTTTTTAATATCACCAATGGCTTTCGCCGGGTTTAAACCTTTCGGGCAAACCTGAACACAATTCATAATCGTGTGACAACGGAATAATTTAAACGGATCATCCAGCGCCTGCAAACGTTCTTCGGTTGACTGATCTCTTGAATCGTTTATAAAACGGGATGCCTGTAATAATGCGGCGGGGCCTAAAAACTTATCCGGATTCCACCAGAATGAAGGACATGAAGTGGTACAGCATCCACATAAAATACATTCGTATAAACCATCCAGTTCATCACGTTCAGCAGGCGACTGTTTTAATTCAACTTCAGGTAATGGATCTTTAACATCGAGGTAAGGTTTAACGTCACGGTACTGTTTATAAAACTGATCCATATCGACAATTAAATCACGAATCACCGGCAGCCTGGGCATGGGGCGTAACTCAACAGGTTCTTTTAAACCGGTAATGGGTGTTATGCAGGCCAGCCCGTTTGAGCCATTAATATTCATACCATCCGACCCACACACCCCTTCTCTGCATGATCGACGAAAACCGAGTGATGGGTCCTGTTCTTTTAGTAACAGCAAGGCATCCAGTAACATCATGTCCGATGAAACATTATCGAGTTGATAATTTTTCATATAGGGCTTTTTGTCTGTTTCCGGATTGTATCTATAAATGCGAAATCGCATATTCGTACCTTTTTATTAAAAAATTATTTGTCCTAGAGAAAGCCCATTAAACCCGTACCCATAATGCCGAATTTAAGATATCTAAATTTAAACTACCCAAATTAGTATACCCAAAATTAATATACCCAAATTAATATACTCTGGGTTTAGGCGGAAAACTCGCCACCGACATGGGTTTAGTTCTCACCGGTTTATAATCTAACTTATGATCTTCACTGGAATATAAGGTGTGTCGCATCCAGCTTTTATCATCGCGTTCTGTATAATCAACTCTTGAATGCGCGCCCCTGCTTTCAGTTCGCGCGGCGGCGGAATAAACCGTGGCCAGCGCGACATCCAGTAAATTTTCCAGCTCCAGTGCTTCAACTCTGGCTGTATTAAATAATTCTGAATGATCCGTAACACTGGCATGTTTTAATCGTTCAGCTAATTTTGAAACCGCTTCAACACCCGCATCTAAAACATCCTGGGTTCTGAATACGCCACAGTTATCTTCCATGGCTTTCTGTAAATCACGACGAATTTCATCAATCGACTCATCACCGTTATTATTATCCCAGCGATGCAACCGGTTATAAGCAGATAATATAGAACTTTCATCTAACACTTTATGAAAACGATTTTCTTTTAAATATTCAATAATATGATTGGCGGCGGAACGTCCGAATACCAGAATATCCAATAGCGAATTTCCACCTAGCCGATTTGCACCGTGTACAGAAACACAGGCGCATTCACCTGCGGCATATAAACCGCTAATCGGCTCTTCCGGCGTATCTTTAACGGGTACAACGACCTGCCCTGTTCTGTTTGTGGGAATCCCCCCCATTGTGTAATGTGCCGTCGGGTAAACCGGTATCGGTTGTGACGCGGGATCTAACCCTAAAAAAGTGATGCAGGTTTGACGAATACCCGGCAACCTCGACTGTAAAACATCTTCCGGTAAATGATCGAGTTTTAGCATCACGTGATCTTTTTGAGGGCCACACCCACGGCCTTCTTTAACTTCGGTAAATATTGACCGACTCACCACATCCCGGGATGCCAGATCTTTTGCAGTCGGTGCGTAACGCTCCATAAATCGCTCACCTTCTGCATTAACTAGATAGCCACCCTCGCCCCGTGCACCTTCGGTTATTAACATGCCTCTGCCTGCAATACCGGTGGGATGAAACTGAAAAAATTCCATATCCTGTAATGGTACGCCTGCTCGTAGCGCCATACCCATTCCATCGCCGGTATTAATTAATGCATTGGTGGTGGTTCGAAAAAGTTGTCCGGCACCACCGGTTGCCAGCAAAGTTGTTTTGGCTTCGATAATTAATTCTTCACCACTGTGAATATCAAACACATACGCACCCAGTACGTTACCGTCTTTATCTTTTAGTAAATCCACTGCAAAATATTCGTCAAAGAAATGTGTTTTAGCGCGGATATTCTGTTGATATAAGCTATGCAAAATCGCGTGACCGGTTCGGTCTGCAGCGGCGCAGGTTCGGGCCGCCTGCTCTCCACCAAAGTTTTGTGACTGACCACCGAAAGGTCGCTGATAAATTTTGCCATTATCTAAACGGGAAAATGGAACACCGAAATGTTCCATTTCATAAACTGCTTTGGGTGCAGCGCGACACATATATTCTATGGCATCCTGATCACCTAAATAATCACTGCCTTTTACGGTATCAAACATGTGCCAGTGCCAGTTGTCCGGCAATACATTAGCCAGCGCCGCATTCATTCCACCCTGAGCAGCCACGGTGTGTGAACGGGTGGGAAAAACTTTTGAAACGACGGCTACTGATGCATCCGCTTCAGATAATTGTAATGCGCCTCGTAAACCACCGCCCCCGGCACCAATAATCAGCGCATCAAATCGTCGTCTTGGAATATCTTCTATATTCATTTAATCAATACCATAAACAGCGCTTTAAATCCCCACAAACCACTGCCAATTAACGTACCCGCCACCAGTGTTAACACCAGCAAGCGGCCCACAACATTCGGAACATAATCTAAAATAATATCGCGTATTCCAATCCACGTATGCCAGAGAATGGCAATGATAAACAGCCCGATTAAAATATTATTATAGGGAGTGGCCACCCACGCGGCCCAGTCATTTTCATTTAGAGGATTGCATAGCAATAACACACCCACTAAATAAACAATAACCGCCGCAATAAATACCGCGCTCACACGTTGAATAATCCAGGGACGTAAACCCTGTAAGCCGGGGGAACTCATAAAAATATCTCCATTGCTAACAGGATAAATACAATAGCTTCTATGATGAACACCAGCCAGGCATACATGGTGGCCTGTTTTTTTTCTAAACCGATATCGAAATCAGTCAATAAAAAACGAATACCCGCGATAAAGTGATGAATTATTGACCAGAGAAGAATGATTGATATGAGCTGAATTAAGGGATGTGTCAGTACGTTTGCCGCCGCATTAAAACCGGCTTTATCCTGTAACGACATATCCAGTAAATACACAGAAAATGGAATGGCTAAAAACAGCAGAAAGCCGCTGATTCGATGAAAAATTGAAACAAATCCTGTGACCGGCAAATGAATTTTTACCAGATTTAGAAAGAAGGGTCGGTTATCAGATACCGCCATTTTTCATATCCCTTTAAGTTTATTTGTTTTATTGACTATTATTATTCTTAACAGATTCAGCTAACTGGACATTGTAGTAGAATTACAGGATTAATCCACATTAACTGTATGCTGACAGCGTATTATAAAATGATTATGATACAGTATATAGACATCAATTTATTATTTTAGTGCATAAAGCTCCGTTAATATTTATAGCATCACTCTCAACACTAATAACAGGTATAGGACATTAGATGAAAGCACAATGGTTAGACTTTTTAAAAGATGCGGGCGCAGAAATTGAAAACCACAAGGTAGTCAGCTTTGGTAATTTGCAACGCGAGCAACGTATGATTCATACCGGTCTGGTAATGTATGATTTAAGTCACCACGGACTGATATCCATAGAGGGTGAAGATGCAACCGATTTTTTACAGGGCCAGCTCACCAATGATGTTCGGGATGTGAGTCTGCAGCACTGCCAGCTAAGTGCTTACTGCACCCATAAAGGTCGGATGCTGGCAAATTTCAGGTTGTTTAAACGTGATGAGAGCTATTATATACGTCTCCCACAGGCATTACTTGAGCCAATCTTAAAGCGTATCAGCATGTTTATATTAATGGCCAAAGTTGTCATGAAAGACAGCACAGATGCGCTGGTCAAAATGGGGGTATCCGGGCCCAAAG